>MDSX01032444.1_pt1 | contig 123627 bp, 123 predicted proteins | sample 811141 | NCBI WGS metagenome assembly MDSX01 (sample SAMN05326642, study PRJNA326480) | marine metagenome | isolation source: seawater | place: Atlantic Ocean: South East | collected 2010 | reverse complement strand
TAGGCATGATGTTCACACAAAAGAATATGACATTTTCTTTTTAGATTATAATTATCGGCTATCAGAGAATTTTTTCTTGCAGGACTCTTGGGTGAAAACCCCAAATGCGCCAAATCCAATTTCAATCGATAGCTATAAGTTCAATTCAGAATATTATCGAAGCAGAAAAGTTTTTGCGGATATAATTGAATCTAAATCCAATATTCAATCGTACATAAACGAGTTAACCTATTTAAAAGGGATTTTTTCAAATTTAAAGACCCTATGTTTGAGTGAGATCAGTGAAGCTTAACAAGGGCTTTATTTTGTATTGCGCTATTTCAGTGGTGCTTTGTTCTATTTCTGCCAATTTCTTGAGCACCTTTTATACAGATCATAACAACAATATCTACAACTACGAAAACATTGCATACACCTTTTTGCTTTTTTCTTTGAGCGTAATAGCGCTGTGGTTTGCGTTTAAAAAATTAGACTAAACTTCGTTTAATGCCTGAGCTTCCTGAAGTACAATCCGTAGTAAATCATTTCAAGCCTTTACTAGTAGATCAAAAAATTCAAAAGATCATAAGTCCAAATGGCTACGAAAAGGTTTTTGACACACATTCAATTTCAAAGATCAATACCCTTACTAAATCACTTCTTGTTAAGGACGTTATTCGAAGAGGAAAGTATATTGTATTGAATTTATCAAAAGGATACATGTGTATTCATTTACGCATGACAGGACAACTTCAAATGGACATCGATGAAACCGATGGCATGAAGCATTATAGTTTTGCGATTTTCTTTGAAAGTGGTAAGCGTATCTACTTTAGAGATTATCGAAAATTTGGAAGATTGTATTACTACGATAATTTAGAGGTGCTCGACTATAAGCTTGGAGTTGAACCCCTATCATCTAAATTTAATTATGATTATTTATTAGAGCGCGTCAAAAGCTCTAATGGAATGATAAAGCCTTTTTTATTAAATCAAAAACATATAGCGGGTTTAGGAAATATTTATATCGACGAATGTTTGTGGTTATCTAAAATTCATCCAAAAATAATTGCCTCAAAAATCAGTAAGCCTAAAATTAAAATATTGAGCAAGGCTATACCAAAAATATTAACACAGGCTATTGAGTTTAACGGAACTACCATAATTAATTTTTCATATGGAAATCAGGTTACAGGTGATTTTAAACAGTTTTTAAATGTGTTTGGAAAGCAAGGGAATCCATGCGCTAGGTGTAGTACAACATTAAAAAAAATATTCGTTTCTCAACGTGGTACCCACTACTGCCCCAAATGCCAGAAGATATAAGATTATAACACAAAAAAAAGGCTCTATTTGATAGAGCCCTTATTTTATGCATATATTACAATCGTAATTTGTATAAATCGGAGACATATTATGATTTTACCTAAACAAGTTCCTTTATTTATTATAGCAATTATATCCACCCAGTTTTTTGGATGCGCTGTTGATAACACATCCAATAAGAAGACTTCAGCTAAAGTAGAATATCTACAGTCAGAAACACATAAAAAAAACGATGCTCCATACTCGCAGGCAGTTAGGGTAGGTGATATGTTATATCTATCTGGGGTTGTTGGAAGCAGGCCAGGCGAACCTGGTGTTGTTCCTGGAGGCATAAGATCTGAAACGAGACAAGCGATGGAGAACATAAAAACTTTATTGGAACGATATGGATCCTCTTTAGATGATGTCGTGAAATGCATGTGTATGCTTGGAGATATTTCCGATTACGCTGACATGAATGAAGAGTATAAGAAGTTTTTTCCGGTGAATCGACCTGCGAGATCAACATTTGGTGTTGACCTTCCAGTAGGAGCTAAAATTGAAATTGAATGTACGGCTAAGGTTGATTAGGTTTAGGATCGCGCATGAAAAATAAAATTTCAAGAAAAAGTTTTTTGAAGCAGAGCGCTACATTATTTGGAGGTGCATTTATTGCCCCCCACGCAAGCCTTTCATTGCTTAGCCCTGGAGCGCAGCGTGAGTCAATTCGAATGATGTATAATGAGAACCCCTATGGCCCTTCGCGAATTGCTAAAAAAGCAATGCAAAAAGCGTTTAGCGAATCAAATCTATATGCGATGCGTATCGCTCGAAACGAGTTTACAGACTTGATCGCAGATCAAAACGGCGTTGATTCAGATAAAATCACTATCGGGTTTGGCTCTCGGGAAATATTAAATAAAGCGGCGATGATGAATGGAATTGACAACGGAGAAATGGTATCACCACAACTTACTTTTGAGGCCATCAATCAATACGCTAAAAATGCGATGAAGACTAAAGTGATTCGTGTTGCAATGAAAGATGATCTACATATTGATCTTGAAAAGATGGCAAGCAGTATTACGACGGATACCAAGATGATATATATATGCAATCCCAATAATCCAACCGGACTTGCATTAAACAGTGATGAGCTCGAATCTTTTTGTAAAGAGGTTTCTAAAAAAATTGTCGTGTTCATAGATGAGGCTTACCATGAGTACGCAATTGGTGATGGGTATAAAACCATGACACATCTAATCAATACAGATAACAAGATCATTATTTCCAGAACAGCATCAAAGGTTCATGGACTAGCAGGCTTGAGAGTTGGGTATGCCATTTCAAGCCCAAAAGTAGCATCACGCTTAAAGACGTATTTGAATGGTTCTTTGAATGTGGTGGGATTGCGAGGTGCTATTGCTTCCTATCGTGATGACAAATTTCAGGCATTTAGTATTGAAAAAAATAATCAAGCGCGAAAAATTGTAACCGATCATCTTGATAAAAGAGGGATCGCATATCTACCATCACATACAAACTTTATTTTCCTCAAAACGGGTATGGAAATCCAAAAATTTCAACCTGAGATGAAAAAATATGGGGTGATCGTTGGTAGGCCATTTTCTCCCTACACAAAATGGTGCAGATTAAGTATGGCAAAACCAGAAGAAATGAAATTTTTTAACCAAGGACTAGATAAGGTGTTAAACATATGAGAGCAATAATAACATTATTGATAACAGTTTTATACATATCTCCTGCTGAAGCAGGGCAAGATAATCGTTATGAGCAACTCCATGAATTCTTTTTTGAATGGAGAGAGTTTGAAAGTCCGCCTTTGAGAGATGGTGCACCAGACTATACAAAAGGACAGTTCAATAAACGTAGACGCGTGTTCAAAGCTTTAGAGCGAAAGTTTGCTGATATTGATACTTCTGGTTGGTCTCGATCTTCCCAAGCAGATTATCGTTTTATTCGTGCAGAAATGAATGGCTATGAGTTTAACGAGCGCGTATTGAGATCGTGGGAGCGTGACCCAGCATTCTATCAAACGGTTTGGACCTATCAGAGCGATGTACCTGCACATGAAGGACCAACCAACCACGCTCTTTTAGAATATTGGCAATATAGCTTACCGCTCAAAGGGAGACAAAAGGATGACTTCATCAAATATCTTAGGGTTATTCCGTCATTGTTAAGTCAAGCGCGTATCAATCTCACTGGTAATGCGAGAGATCTCTGGGTTGCGGGTATTCGCGACATCGAAGATCAGGCAAAAAATTTAAAATCTATTGAAAATACCCTTCTAAAAAACCATAATCAGCAAAGCGATATTCCTCTTTTTGATGCGATGAAAAAAGCGCGTGAAGCAACAGCGGACTTTATTGTTTGGTTAGAGAAACAAGCGCCGTCAAAGACCGGACCATCAGGGATTGGTAAAGATAATTATAGCTGGTATCAGAAAAATGTTCACCTTGTACCATTAAGCTGGGAAGAGGAGGTGCAATTACTTGAAAGAGAATTATACCGCGCCTGGTCATTTTTGAAGCTCGAAGAACACCATAATCGCGACCTTCCGCTTTTAGAGGCTGCAAATACGCCAGAAGCGTTTGATAGATTAACAGATAGTGCGGTAAAAAAGATGATGAAGTTTTTAGAAGAAGAAGACATCATGTATATCAAACCCAACATGGAGCAAGCATTGCGAGAGCATATGGGAAAATATGTTCCAAGTGAAGATCGAAACTTCTTTTCAATCGGCCTTCATTATGACCCGCTTCCATTGTATTCCCATTTTTATCATTGGTTTGACTTAGCTGAAATCCGGGATAATCCACACGTAAACCCAATAAGACGTTTAGCTCCTTTGTATAATATTTATGACTCAAAAAGCGAAGGCATTGCTACGGCTGTCGAAGAAATATTTTTGCATGCCGGTCTTTATGATGATAATCCACGCTCAAGAGAAATCGTTTGGATTATGCTAGCGCAGAGAGCAGCGCGTGGACTGGGTTCTTTATATGCACATGCTAACATGATGACAATGGAGGAAGCAAGTCAAGTGCACGTAAAATGGACACCGCGCAATTGGATGGAGCGAGAACCGGACCTACTGCGCTTTGAACAGCATTTGTATTTAAGACAACCAGGATATGGCACATGCTATATTACTGGTAAATATCTTATTGAGAAGCTCATGACAGAATATGCTGAAAAGCTTGAAACCGAAGGCAGTGATTTTGTTCTTAAAGATTTTTTAAACGATTATAACAATGCAGGCAGTATCCCTGTTGAGCTTATTCGATTCGAAATGGTAGGTAATTGATATGCGTCTTTACAATAATATTATCACAGGCCTTTTGTTGATGACGTCAATAACTATTTTTGCGCAATCCAGTTACCCTGTTGACTCAAAGGTAGTCGCTCAAATAAGAGAAGAAGGGTTTCAACGCTCTGAGATAGCAAACACTCTTTCATACATGACTGATGTAATTGGTGCCCGTTTAACTAATTCGGATGCGATGTATGAGGCGCAAGAATGGGTAGTCAGTGAAATGAAAAAAATGGGTCTCAAAAATATAAAAAAAGAACCATTCATGGATTACGGTGTAAGTTGGGACAACGAATACTTTTCACTCCATTTATTGCAGCCTGATTATCAGCCTATGCTTGGATATCCCATCGCACATACACCAGGAACGAAGGGTAGACAAAATCTTTCAGTGGTCATTGCAAATATCAAAACAAAAGATGATCTAAAAAAATATAGAGGCAAGCTCAAAGGTAAAGCAGTTTTATCATCACCAATGCCTAGCGTAGATCAAGAGCGTTACAGATCAGGTAGACCCCGTTATACAGATGAACAGTTAAAAGAGATTGCAGATAATCCATTCTCAGATCCACCTAGACCCCCACGTTCTCCAGTAAACCCCAATATTGTATCAGCGGTTGATAAAAATATCTTTTATAAAAAAGAGGGTGTTACAGTAGTTCTTGAATCGCGAAGCGGATGGATTGCTGCGGTACGAGGCTTTGCAAGGCCAGGCGCTAAAAAAGATGTCTATGATCGCAATGCAACATTGAACCATCTCCCCGTAGTGGCGGTAACTCCGGAACATTACAATAGAATGTATCGAACGCTTGAAAAAAATATACCAGTTAAGATCGCAATTGAAATCGATACAAAGGTAGGGCAAAAAAGGCGCCAAGCTAGAAACGTTATCGGAGAAATTCCTGGCACTGACCTCAAAGATGAAATTGTTATGCTAGGCGCACATTTTGATACATGGCATGCTAGTCCAAACGCCAGCGATAATTCTTCAGGTGTAGCAGTCATGCTTGAAGCGATGCGAATTCTTCAAAAAATTGGAGTAAAACCAAGAAGGACTATACGGGTAGCTCTATGGTCTGGTGAGGAGCAAGGCCTGCATGGTTCGCGTGAATATGTGAACAAGCATTTTGGCAATCCGAATGACCCTGAGATAGGAAAAAAGAAGAGTTATGATAAATTGTCAGCTTATTTTAATCAAGATTATGGACCTGGACAGTATCGTGGAATTTTTCTTCAAGAGAACGAACACGTGCGTGAAATATTTAGCTCTTGGATGAAACCTTTTCATGATCTAGGCATGACAACTATAGGATTTCAAAAGAAGTGCTGCACTGACCATGTTCCTTTTGATTGAGCAGGACTTCCAGCCTTTCAATTTCTTCAAGATAGAGTCGGAGGTACGGGAGGCCATACAAATCTTGATTTTTACGATACTATTCCAATTAATGACATTAAGAAGAATTCGGTTATCATCGCTTCATTTGTATATCACACAGCTATGCTTAATAAGCCCCTACCTAGAAAGATGAAATAAATGCAGATATCATTTGTTCAAATATTTTGGATTATATTAATAGTTATTTCCATTGCAAGTATCATAAAAATATTTAAGCAAAAAGAATTCAGTATCGGAAATTTCATTCGGGTTGAAGACGTAGAGGATGATGAATGATTACAAAGAGGAATGCATAATTCTTTGATTTAATGCGTGTTTTTGCAGTACTAAATACTGACTTTAACAACTCTATTTTATGTGATGTTTAATTTAATTAAATCAACCCTTTCTGTCCTGCTAATTACAGGAGCACTAGTTGCTCAGTCAGAGGCCTATGACGCATTAAAAGTACTTGAACCTCTCATAGGTGAGTGGTACTCAAAACACAAAAGTTTAGGTGTCTTTGAAGGTGAGCCCAAAAATACGAATATCATATCTTCATACAAATACGAATGGATCACTGATAAAACTGCGATACTAGAAACATGGAAATCTTCGACTGAAAAAGGCAATAAAAGAATTCATGTTGGAAGCATCGTTTATACTTTAGACCCAACCTCTAATACTATTAAAACCAAGCATTTTGGATACGATGGTAAAGTATATTGGACTGGAAAAGGATGGATCGAAACTAAAGATAGCACCATGTATACTCATGTTGAAGAGTTGACGATTAATGGTACCAAGACAAACTATATCAATGTTAAATCACTGATGACTAAATTAACATTTAATAATCAGTATACAAATTTTACGCAAAATGGCAAGCTATTGAAAGACCAGCCGGTTCAAAAAATGCGCCGCGTTGACGTCGCACCTAAAAAAGATTAGTTTCGTTATCTAAATATTTTTCTAGACTTATAATTAAAAGTCTTCAATCGAAAAATAGCATTGTTCTCACCAATTCATTTTTTAGATACTTAAATTTTAGAATTTACATGTTTCTATTTTAAGTTTATCTTCTAGCAACATGAAGAAGCTTATATCGTATAGCATAATTATTATTTTCTCTTTTCACAGCCAGAGGCTGTGTTCTCAGGTAATCGACAGCAAATTTCTAGAGTTAGGGGAAAGAATATTTTCTTCCGGTCAATATCTAATTGATCGTGAATATGGATTGCACCCCATTACTTTCGAAGAAGATCAAATTGATACTGTTTTTATTGCAGTGCACGGATATCGATCTAGAGGATATGAGTGGGTACACGCATTAAAAAAAATGACTGCATCAAAAAATAAAACATATTTTTATCGATGGGATTGGAATCAATGTCCCAAAGAGGCTGGTTCTATTTTATATGCTAATATTGAAAAGCTGTTAAAATCAAACCCCCAAATACAACATATCAATATTTTTGGGCACAGCTATGGGGCAAGTATAGTGACCGAGATAGGGGATAAGTCAGATCTAGGTTCAGTTGACATCCATTCAATTGCGGGTGCTCTTGTCCCCATGAAAAGACTTAAAAAACGCTGTCCTGATTTTATTGGATATGAAGATATAAAATTATCATACAGACATTTTCAATGGAGAACTGTTAAAAAACAAGACGGGGCTTTTAAGCGCATGGATTTTGATCCACAATTAGTAGACATATCTGGAAGTAGTGTTATTAGTCTTCCTCCAGTATTTAAAGATGGAAAAAGATTGGGTCATAATCGGTCGATAGAGTGGGTATTAAATAAATATTTTGAATAATGATCATGGCATTAACAGTTAAAGAGCGGTTTAAGCATAATTTATTTCTTTGGTTATTTGGATTAACTAAAGTGAGGATGATCCTTTTTTGCAGACCGCGAATTATAGATATAACTGAGCAAAAAGTTGTACTCTACATTCCCTTGAATAGGCAAACTAGAAATCACGTAAAATCAATGTATATAGGCACAATGACGGTTGGTGCAGATTTGGTTACTGGCCTCACAGCTATGCTTAGTATTCGCAAATCAAAACGTAAGATAGTGCTTATTTTTAAGGATTTAAATGCAACATTTTTGAAGAGAGCAGAAGGAGATACATTCTTTACATGTAATAGCGTAAAAGAGATTGAATCAGCTGTTCGTGAAGTAATTGCAAGTAATGATCGTGTCAATATTAATGTTCCAGTAGTCGCAACCGTTCCAGATAAGTTTGGAGAAGAAGCTGTAGCAGAGTTCACAATCACTTTATCCATGAAAGAATATTAAGAGCATAGTTTTGAAATCTACAACATCAGCAAATATCATTTTAATTATAGCAGCTTTAATGTGGAGTATTGGCGGTTTATTTATCAAGCTTGTAAATCTTAGCCCCATTGCTATTACTGGTACACGGAGCATTGCCGCTGCTTTGGTTTTTTTAGTCTATCTCAAAAGACCGCAATGGCATTGGAATCGTTATTTTATTATTGGGGTTTTTTCCTATGCGGCAATGATGCTACTCTATGTTTTTTCTATTAGACTGACGACTGCTGCTAATGCAATCTTTCTAGAGTTTACTGCGCCAATATATGTTGTCATATTAGGTTACTATATTTTAAACGAAAGAATAACGCTCTTTGATGTGTTTTCGATGTTTGTGATCTTTTCTGGAATGACACTATTCTTCATTGATGAGCTAACCTTTTATGGTTTCTGGGGAAATATTATGGCAGCAGTTGCGGGAGTATGTCTCGGTATAGTTACGATAATGATTCGGAAGGAAAAAGAGTCAGCATTTCATATCGTCCTAGCAGGAAACATTGTTACTGCAATTATATGTATTCCTTTCATGTTTAACGGACTTAATGAAACTATATCAACTGACTGGTTGATGATTTTCGCTTTAGGAGTTGTTCAATTAGGAATTCCGTATATTTTATATACCAAAGCATTGCGTCATGTGCAGGCATTAGATGCTATACTTGTGAGCATGATAGAGCCCATCTTAAATCCACTTTGGGTATATATTTTTATAGGTGAAAAAATGGGGGAATGGGCATTATTGGGAGGAGTATTGGTTTTATCAGGATCTATTGGAAGAGCGATCATTAAACTAAAATTAAGGTAAAAAAATATGAACGGTATTGTAAAAGAATATGATAAGCAAAAAGGGTTTGGGTTTATTTCAGGCGAAGATGGTGACGATTATTTTGTTCATGCATATGGCCTTGGTCCAAAATTAAAACAATCTGGCTTACGCACTGGTCAACACGTTGTATTTGATGTTGATTTCGACATGAAAGGTGATAAAGCTATAAACGTTAGACCTGGATAGCTTAATGTCTATGAAATAAAATCTTTTATAAATTCTCTAGTCCCTATTGGAACCTTGTGGCCAGCTACGTACGATTTTAGTTCAACATTATATCCTAGTTTTTTTAATAGCTTAAAGGATTCCTTGCTCTCTTTGATCGGCACCATTTCGTCTTCTGTTCCATGTAGAATTAACGCCTTTGTTGAGAGGCTAGCGGTATTCATCTCAGCTACTAATTGATCTTTGAACTTAATAAATCCAGCTATCGGAATTATTCCTCCAATTGAAAAAGACATTCGCATTGCGTATTCCATTGCAAGGCAGGCTCCTTGTGAAAAACCAATAATAAATATGTTCTCAGCGATAAAGCCACTTTCAATTATTCTGTTAACTAAATTATCAAGACCATCCATGGTTTTTCTGTAGCGCCAGCCTTCTTCATCATTTCCACCAAACCATGAATTCCCTTCTTTTTTTTCAGCTTTATATGGCGCCCTAGGAAAGAACCATTTTGCGCTGTCAATCTTTAGCATTTTAGCCACAGGTTCAAAAACAAATTCATCGCCTGTCCATCCATGCAGCCCAATGATGGCTTTAGAGGGATTATTGCTATCACTATTAGTGTGAGTTATTAATTTCAAACGGATAATTATTTAAAATTTGCTTCTGCGGTAAGAACCCAATTGGCATTTCCTGGTGTTCTGCTAGGCTCTAATCGGTATAGTTGAGCTGTTGCTGTATCAAGCATATAATGCCAATGAGTACGTTCAATTTGAAAGGATTGTAGCTGAAATCTGCCCGCCGCCTTATCCTTACCAAGCTGATCTTTGACGTAGTTATCTAACTGACCCATTATGGTATTTAAGCTGTCATCATTTTTTTGTTGTGCTCCAACAAATAAAAATAGTGCAATTGTTACAGTTAGACCTGTGATTAATCCTTTGATGTATTCTTTCATTCTTACTCCTTTTATTTACTAACTGCCCGATTTTCTGTTCGCTTCATATTCTTTCATTTTCTTTATAAAATCGTTTTCATCTGAAGCCTTTAGAAGGGGGCTTATCTTAATATTATCTTTAATAGTAATGCTTGACCTGGGTCCATAATCATGACCGGGATATATTGTTGTTTTATCTGGAAGCGTGAGTATTTTATTATAAATAGAATTGTACAACTCTTTAGTATCGCTTTTTTTATCTATTGTCCTACCTGTTCTACCAACAAATAATGTATCTCCTGAAAATAGTACATCTTCCAATAGATAGCATATTGAGTCTGGATAGTGACCAGGGGTATGTATTATCTCTAAATTAAGCTGACCAACTGAAACAATATCTCCATGCTTAACCGGTTTTAAGTAGTTGCATTTAATTTGATCTTGGGAATCTTTAAATACTATCGTTACCAGATTTGGAAAGGCTTCAACGTATTCATCTATGTAGGCATAATGGTCTCGATGCGTATGGGTAATCAATAGAGTAATTAACCCTCTACGATTAATGAATGGTGAAATTTTTTTTAGTGGTACAGAAGCATCAACTAAAAACTGGTTGCTGGTGCGCATACATGTAACTAGATAGGTGATATTTTTATCGTAACCACCAGCGAAAGATCGTATTGAATAATCAGAATAGCTCATAACAAATTGAATTTAAATCTCTTTTAGGAACAAATTTAAGCCTGTTATATTAAATGTTATATTTTTACTATTAAAGGAGTGCTTATGGAAACCAAACAATTAGCCGTTTATTTAATAATAGCAGGAGCCCTGATCCTAGCATTAAAGTTTATCACTGAAATAATCAGTTTTATTTTGAGTGACTTTTTTCTTGGCCTTGGGGCGATCCTAGTGGTTGGAGGAGCTTTGATCTTAGCTTTAAAGTTTTTCAAAGAAAATAGAGATGATGCTAAAGATGAGCCCTTTAGAGGAATTAAACAGTGATCATTGCAACCACAGAAAATATCGCTGGGAAAACAATTGATGAGCATCTTGGGACGGTAATTGGAAATACTATTAGAGCGAGGCATGTTGGAAAAGATATTCAAGCCACTTTTAGAACAATTATGGGCGGGGAAATTAAAGAATATACTTCTATGATGGCTGAATCAAGAGAGCAAGCACTAATGCGAATGAAAGATAGAGCAGCAGAGCTAGGAGCAGATGCAGTTGTTGGTGTGCGGTTTCAAACATCAATGATATTATCTGGAACTGCAGAACTACTAGTCTATGGAACTGCTGTAAGTTTTAAAAAATAAGCCGTGAATTATAAATATTTATACATCATCGCTTTAATTTTTTTTATTTCCTCATGCGATGACTCTCAGCCTACTATTTCATCACTTGAGGAGTCTCAAAAAAAATGGCAGTCTCATAATTTAAAATCTTATAGAATAAATTTGAATATTATTTGTTATTGTGTCCCAACTCCAGACATTGATATTCGGGTAGACAATGGAAAAATATCACTTATAAACGCTAATGGTAGTTCGTATGCAGACCCCGACATCGATAGTACTTTTTGGTACGCAAGAACTGTTGATGAGCTATTTAGTTTTATTAATGAAAAACTATCTGAAGATCCCTTCCAAAAAACGTTAAAATTCAATTCAAAATATGGCTACCCAGAAGAGATATTCTTTGATATTGAGGAAATGAGCGCTGATGAGGAGATTGGATATGTTATTCATTCATTTAGCCCAATTAATGAAGATTGTATTGATATTTCTAAGATTTCAAATAATCCATGTATTGAAATTTATGAGCCAGTATGCGGTTGCGATGGAGCAACATATTCTAATAGCTGCAAAGCATCGGTTGCAGGTGTATCCTCTTTTGTGCCAGGTATTTGTAGTAAATAAACCTTAATAGAAAAATAAGCAGGGAATCAGTATTTCATGAATATAAAACTCATTACTATTATAGTTATTGCATCATTAGCTATGTCGTGTCAAGACGAAGATAGATCAGCTAAAGATAACGATAAACATTATGGAGATAAATCAGGTGACTCTATATCCCTAAACGGATTTTTTACAGACACTCTATCACACGAAGGAGAGTTAAGACAATATCTAACCTACATCCCTGAAATTTATATCTCATCAAAACTTCCAGCTCCACTTTTATTAAATTTTCATGGTGGAAGTGGATCTGCAAGCGGTCAAGTTTATACCGCAGATTTTAGACCTATTGCAGATACTGCAAATTTTATTTTAGTGTACCCCCAAGGAACTTTTGGAGGCACATGGAATAGTTCATTACCCACAAATCCGCAAACCAAAATGTTTGTTGATGATTTTGGATTTGTAGATGCTATGATAAAAAGAATAAATAATGATTACAGTTATGGAGTAGATACATCTCGAGTGTACGCAACAGGATTCTCAAATGGTGCCGATATTTCTCTTGCATTAGCATGCGTTAGAAGCAACAAGATAGCAGCCGTAGCTTCGGTTTCGGGATCACTTGACAGACATACCGCTCAAAACTCAAATCCTTCGAGTGTTGCAATCATGAGTATACATGGAACTAATGATTCCTCGCGCCCTTATGAATACGGTCTAAATGGTTATTATTTTAGTATTGATGAATTAAATACGTATTGGTCTGGTCGCAATAATTTTTCAGCTCAACCTCAAATTGAGACTTATAATTCTGGTAATTTAGCAATTGAGCTCATAAGGTTTGGTGATATGATTGAGCATTACAAGGTTGTTAGTGGTGGGCATACCTGGTTGGATATTTCTCGTAATGGCCATACCACCAATCAAAAAATATGGAATTTTGTTTCACGGTTTGACATAAACGGTCTGAGAAAGTAATAGTTAAATGTTAAAACGATTTGTTTTTTTATTGTTAGTTTTTCAATTATTTGGATGCGCCAACGTAAATGTTGGATACTGGGAATTTAAAGTGATAGAAAAATCCATTGACGCAATAACTAGTATTTTTAAATCAGAAAAAAAAATACCCTCGGCCAAAATAGAAATCCCCCTAACACCCAAACCACCGTTAATTAAAAGTAATATTGCAGTAATAGAGCTGTCCGGAGTCAATATTCCAAAAAGCGCAATTTCAGCCTTATCAGATAGGTTGAGATCTGAATTACTCCAAACGAATCATTTCCAAGTTATTGAGAGAGAAGCAATGGATGAGATATTAAAAGAGCAAGGGTTTCAACAATCTGGTTGCACTACAAATGAATGCGCAATCGAAATAGGTCAGTTAATAAATGTTGAGAAAATCATTGGAGGATCTATAAATAAGGTTGGTAATACTTTTGCATCAACGATTAGAATGATTAACGCTAGAAATGGTAATATAGAAAAGACAGTATCATTTGATTATAGCGGACCTGTGGATGAAATACTTAAGCGCGGGATGAAAAAAATTGCTGTGGAGCTTACGTTTTAATGTAGTACCCCGGACAGGATTCGAACCTGTGGCCTACGGATTAGAAGTCCGTTGCTCTATCCAGCTGAGCTACCGGGGCATATATCTAAAAAAATTAAGAGCGTAACTTAAGCTCTGCAGATATCATAGAATAACCAAAAAACGTCTTTTTTTTCTCGTCGGTCTCTCCTCGATTAATTTCTTGCTTTTTACACACTAAAAAGCGTACAATATGTGTATAATTGTAACATTCAGTAAATAATAACCACTAAAGGAGGTCAAATTATGGCTGAAGTTGTAGCAAAAACAGGAGTCCAAAAAGAATCTGGATATTTATACTATCTTGATAAAAATGGTAATGTATCCCGTTCAAAGATGGCTCGCGCTGGTAAAGGTGGTGGAAATGCAGAAAAAGTAGCTGATGCTGGTGTAACTCGTGAATCAGGCTATCTTTACTTCATTGATAAGAATGGTGACGTTGCTCGCTCTCCAATGGCGAGAGGACGTAAGAAATAAATCATTCAAATCCTCGACAAAAAGCCTCCGCTTTATGTGGAGGCTTTTTTGTTTATATAAGGATTTAAATTATAAAAATAACGTTTTTTTAAAAAAAATGTTTTGTATTTCTTTCCATTGTATGATTGTTAAATTACATATGTATTCTTCCCAATTAAAAAAAGGAAAGAGATATAAAAACAAAGGTTTATCCTTAGCTCTTAAATAATGTGGAGATAAGTTTAGTGATAAAAGATTTAACCATTGTTTTCTTGTTGGTGGAACCAGTGTTTGGTCATAGATCAAACCTGAAAAAGTCAAAGTACCACCTTTTGAGAAAAGCGGAAAATGGTTAACGGATTGAAATTTGTCACATTAGAGCTTGGTGAAGCGTGTAGTTTTTGTCACATACCGAATGACTATACAAGCGATAAAAACAAATAATATTGTTGCAATCGGAATGAATTGTTTAATTCAGATTTCCAGTGTTGCCTTAATCAGATCAAGCTCTTTATACTTATCCCGTGCTAATTCTTATCAAATAAATATTCATTCACACCAAACTCTTTTTGAGAAGAGTTAATTTTATGAAGCGTCTTAATTTATTCATGCTCCCAATTTTACTATTATTAATATTTAGTTGCTCTTTAAGCCCTAGATCTTTATTTCCAGGGGGTAAGTCACAAGATCTAAAACCCAAAGTTGTGACAAAAACTACAGTCTCAACTAGCAGTAAAAATCAAAAAAAACCAGTTCCTCGTAGATCAACCACTAATATGGTTAAGCCGGTTGTGTTAGAACTTCCAGAAGGATGGACGGTTGATAGGCATCCGGTTGCTAAGTGGGGCATGTCGCTACCAACAGTTATGTCAAACGTTTTAGATTCTGCTCAATCTGTTGAATATTGGGAAGAGGTAATTGACCTACCTACAGGTTATAAGGTACCTTTAAAAAGAGCAAAAGTTTATTTTCAAATAATTACACGCTTAACCATTGAAAGCGTTGAGCTTCATTTTATGAACATTAATCATATTTACAGTAACACTAATCATGAACCTTCGCACTACATAATGAATGGCATTGTTCGTGGCGTAGAGCTCAAGCCAACCGGCTTCCCCCAGCTAACTTCTGATGATATAATTAAATATAAGTTCTTAATGAACTATGGAACACCTAAAGAATTTTCTGGAGGATTCCATCATTATGAAAATAAAAAAACTATCATGAAGGTTAGAGATCTTGATTCAAGGCATGTTCAAATTCAAATGAACAGCCCTGATGTTGATAAAAAATTATTAGTAGCTATTGATGATATGTATTCTACTGAAGGTATTGAATATCAGAAAAAGCTCTTATTAAGATCGATCGACTTTTAATTTTTTTATAAAAATATGAACTTCAGGGGAATTATTTTTATTATCCCATTTTTGGGATACGGTCAGAATCTGAACGTTTCAGATATCACTCATAAAGGCAATACTTTCACAAAAGACTATGTAATTAATAGGGAAATTCAGCATCAAACTGGTGTCTTTTTGGATAGCGCCATTGCAGAAGCAGATAAAAACAGATTAATTAATTTAGGCATTTTTGCTGATGTGGAATGGAAAGCAATACCAATTGACAACAAATCTGTTATTCTAGAATATAAAATTATTGAAAATGATGATTTTTTTGGTGGACGTTTCTTTGGTTTAGGGGCACCAGTATATGACGAAAAAACAGGTTGGTCGTTTACGGGAGGAGGGTTTCTTAAAAACTTCAGAGGTAGAAATGAGCAGGTAGGACTTGGCTTTTCAACAGGAGGTTTCAGTACTATTGCTTTTGCATATTCTAATCCTTGGATTTCAGGAGACCACATATCCTTTGGCTCGGATATAGTTAAAAATAAATACGATCACCCTTTTTTAGATTACAATATAGAAATAAAAAGTTTTGAGATAAATGTAGGTAGATATTTTGGATATCAAAGAAAAACATCTCTAGGGTTTGAGTTGGAAGAGTTTCTCTTTCTTAATGACACCTCATTTTCAAAATACCAATATATTGCTCCACAAGGATCTTTTGCTTATGATACACGCGACCTATATGATAATCCAAGAAAAGGTATTTTGGTAAGGGAGATGTTTTTTAGTCGATTTGATCTTAATGGTGAAATTGAAAAAAATATAACCTGGATTCAATCATTGAGCATCTATAAACAATTAAATAACTCAGATAGCGACAAGCCGTTAATTTTAGCTTGGGGCGCTGTAACGCAAATGAATATTGGAATTAAGGATAAAAGATTTCTTTCTGCTATGGGAAGCGGAAACACTGTAAGAGGTTTCATTTATCCAAATAGATTAGTTTATAATGATAATAATCAAGAATATCGTTTCGGCTTCAATAATTTTTATACTTCGGTTGAGATAAGAAAAAATCTAATTCCAAGAAAAGTCATTGCGGATCGTTATGAGTTTGGAGCTACTGTAGCTGTCTTTATTGATTATGGAGCTGCGACATCTGATACCTTTACTAAATTATTAGAAGCTCAAGGATTAGGAAGCACAGGTTTATCATTACAGTTTGAAGGACCGTGGCCCAGCATTATTCGCTTAGATTATGGTTTGGGATTTCACAAAAATAAATACGTAGAGAATGCTATACATCTCGAGATTGGACACAAAATATAATCATGTTAAAAAATAATTTTCGGAATATTGCTATTATTGCTCATGTTGATCACGGCAAAACAACCCTTGTTGATGGAATGTTAAAACAGAGCGGAACATTCAAAGAACATCAATCTGTAGAAGATAGAGTTATGGACTCTATGGATCTTGAGAAAGAGCGTGGCATCACGATTACAGCAAAGAATACTGCAATTTATTATAACGATATTAAGATTAACATACTTGATACTCCTGGTCATGCTGATTTTGGAGGAGAAGTTGAAAGAAGTTTGAATTTAGTAGATGGGGCGTTGCTCTTAGTTGATTCTAGCGAAGGACCTTTGCCGCAAACTAGATTTGTTTTAAGAAAAGCTTTAGAGAAATCACTTCCTATAATAGTTATTATTAATAAGATAGATAGACCTGACGCGCGCATAGATGAGGTTATAAATGAAATATATGATCTATTTATTGATCTTGATGCTTCTGATGAACAGATTGAGTTTCCGATCTTATTTACTGATGCAAAGTCAGGTATTGCACACTTTGAACAGGGAAGTGATTCAAAAAATTTAACACCACTTTTTGAAGCAATTATTTCAAAAATTAATGGACCAGATGTGTCAGATGATGGTGTACCGCAGTTTTTAGTAACAAGCTTAGATTATGATTCATATGTTGGTCAAATCGCTGTTGGTCGCTTAAACAATGGAGCGCTTTCGTTAAGTTCAAATTATGCGCTTTGCAAAAAGGATGAAATAAAATCAAATCAAAAATTTTCTGCCCTTTACACATTTAGAGGATTAAACAAGGTGCCAGTTAATACTGTTGAGTCGGGGGATATTATCGCCTTTTCTGGTATTGAAAATATTAGTATTGGAGACACAGTATCTGATAATGAAAACCCTGAAGCCCTTCCAAGGATCGAAGTAGATGAGCCTACAGTCTCTATGTTATTTTACGTAAATGATAGTCCTTTTGCTGGTCAAGATGGAAAATTTTTGACTTCAAGACATATATCTGAAAGATTAAACAAAGAAATACTAAGCAATGTATCTCTTCAAGTGATTCCAACTGAAAGACCAGATGTTTTTGAGGTTAGGGGAAGAGGCGAACTGCAAATGGCTGTTTTGATTGAAACCATGCGAAGAGAGGGTTATGAATTTATGGTTTCAAAGCCAAAAGTAATTACAAAAGTGGAGGATGGTAAAACTCTTGAGCCAATGGAAAGAGTTTATTTAGATATACCTGAAGATAAAGTAGGCGTAATTACTGAAAAACTCTCAACTCGAAAAGGAAAGATGGCGAATCTTCAGAATCATGGTAGCGGAAGAGTAAACTTAGAGTTTGTTATACCATCAAGAGGTTTGATTGGCTTTAGGTCTCAATTTATGACCGATACACAAGGCGCTGGAATCATGAACACACTTGTTGATGGGTATCAACCATGGTTTGGATTGATTCCTCAGCGTATTTCGGGAGCCTTAGTTGCTGACCGCAATGGAAAAGTAACTACTTATGCATGTGTAGGAATGGCTGATAGAGGCGAGCTATTTACTCCTGTTGGAATAGATGTTTATGATGGTATGGTAATTGGAGAAAGAAATAGGGAAGGAGACTTAAATGTAAATATTTGCCGTGAGAAGAAGCTAACTAATATGAGAGCTTCTGGATCTGATAATACTGTAACTATAAGGCCTCCGAGACGTTTATCATTAGATCAGTATATTGAATTTATTGCAGAAGATGAGCTGGTTGAAGTCACTCCAAATAATATTAGACTTAGAAAAATGGAGTTAGATCAAAACAAGAGAATTACATTAAAGAGAAAAGAGAAATATACTTCACAGTAAAAAATGTTTTTTTTTGTTAATATTTATAGAATATTCACTTAATGATTAAATATCTAAAATATTATATATCTCCTTTTACAATTTTAGCTGCCTTCTTTGTTATGATTCAGGGAAGATACTTTCCCACATATTTTTTATTAGGTTTATCATCCTTCATAATATTGGGTGATTATTTAATCAAGGAAGATGGTTCTGAAAAAAAATATAACTTCCCTTTTTTATTGAATCTGCCAATGTATCTAAATTTGCCTTTATTAGCTGCATTCATCTTTTTTGCAGTTTTTTCTATGTCAAATAGTTCTCCATTTTTATTTACCAGTATTACTAATTCAGATATTTACGTTAAACTGGATAGCGTAAGGCAGTCCTATACACTAATTGATATGTTTTCTATTGTTTTTCTTTCAGGGTTAATTATAGGAATTTCAGGTACAGTTCCTGGCCATGAGCTTGTACATCGAATTAAAAGCAAACTGGATATGTTTTTTGGTAATTGGCTACTTGCATTCTCGTGGGATTGTACTTTTGCAGTAGAACATGTGTACGGTCATCACAAAAATGTGGCAACCTTAATTGATCCAGCAACCGGTAAAAGAGGTGAGAATATATATAAATTCATATTGAAAGCTATGTACGCTGAGCATCGCGATGCCTGGATAATTGAAGTAAACCGTTTAAACTTAAATAAAAAGTCTCCTTTTAGTATTAAAAATAGAATGCTCATTGGTTATCTAAGAAGTTTAATGATTACATTATGTGGATACTTCATCGGTGGATTGACAGGCGTATTAAGTTTTCTTTTAATTGCCTTTGTAGCAAAATCTCTTCTAGAGCTTATTAATTTTACAGAGCATTATGGACTTGTTCGTGTTCCAGGTAGCCCTGTCCAACCAAGACACTCTTGGAATTCAAACACTATCTTAAGTAGTATATATTTATTTAATGTAACAAGGCATTCTTCGCATCACGAAAAACCACATTTAAAATATTGGGAGTTAAAAACTTACAAGGATTCTCCAAAAATGCCTCAAGGTTATCTAACTATGATTTATATTGGCTTTTTCGCACCATTTTTATTTCATCGAATGATGGCTAAGAAATTAATAGAATGGGATCAAGTATACGCTAACAAGGACGAGCTTGAGTTGGCAAAAAAACAAAATATAAAGAGCGGACTACCTTTGCTTGTAAATAGCCTTTAGATAGATTTTTAGAGTTATTTAATATCTAAAATGCTTTATCTGTTCTCCTTCAACGCCGATTCTAGTCATAGCCTCTATTCCCATATCTATATGTAAATCAACATATTTTCGAGTAACTTCTTGATCTTTTTCCTGAGTCTTTATTCCCTCCGGTACCATAGGGGTATCGCTAACAAGCAATAATGCACCGCGATTTATTTCGTTAGAAAATCCAGTTATAAATATTGTTGCAGTCTCCATGTCTATCCCCATAACCCGAACCTTACGGAGGTATTTTTTAAATTTTTCATCATGCTCCCATACCCTTCTGTTTGTTGAGTATACTACGCCAGTTCTATACTCTATTTTCTTATCAACAAGGATATCAGACACATACTTATGTAGTTTGAATGATGGCATTGCAGGAACCTCTTTTGGGAAATAATCATTACTAGTACCCTCACCTCTAATAGCGGCTGTTGGTAAAATAAAATGACCAATATCAGTAGTTTTTTTAAGCCCACCACACTTTCCAAGGAACAAAACGCCTTTTGGTCTTATGCTAGATAGTAGATCCATAATAGTTGCAGCATTTGCACTTCCAATTCCAAAATTTATTATGCTTAATCCCTCAGAGTTTATTGCAGAGGTCATTGGACCACCTAACCCGTTAATATCAACATTAAATCTATCTGCAAATTTTTCTACATAATTTTGAAAATTAGTTAGAAGAATCCAGTCGCCATATTTTTCTGGATCAGTGCCTGTATATCGCTTAAGCCAATCAAAGGTTATTTCTTTTTTATTTTTCATTAAGTTTTTCCTTTATTAAAAATCATAGCATTCTTGAATTGATTTTCTGTTCCATTTCTCAAACGTTGGATATTAGATCTATGAGTAAAAATTATAAACCATGGAACTAGTAGACTAAAAACCATTATTGATAGAGGTGCCGGGTTAAGGCTAAAAAAAGGAGGAAGTAGGATAAGTAATATTGGCAAAGAGCACGATGCAATGATTGACGCTAAAGATACATAGCCAGTTAATACAATAGTGAGAATTGCAAAGCTAAGGCAAAATGGGAAAACAGATGGAAATAATGCAAGCATCATACCTCCAAGAGTCCCAACACCTTTTCCTCCTTTAAATCCTCCAAAAATAGTATAAGTATGCCCTAGAACCGCTGAAGATCCGCAGATTATTTGAACTACGCCAAGATCTTGAATAGGTTGAGTATTAAAAAAATAATCAGCTAATACAACCGAAGGGAGCCATCCTTTAAAAATATCAACAAAAATAACAAATGTTGCAGGTTTCCAACCAAGCACTCTAAAAACATTTGTTCCTCCAGCATTTCCACTGCCATGCTCTCGAATATCAATACCCCGTAGAAGCTTCCCAGCAATTATACTGGTTGGTATAGATCCGGATAGATAGCTTAAAGCTGTTAATAAGATTAAATTTATGTATTCAATCATTTTTAATTTATTTTATTTTTCAATCTTTGGAAGGTTGTCGCTAATTGATTTTTTGCCATCTATTATTCCACCTGAAACAATTGTTTTTAAACCAGACTCAACAGATATATCTGGGTGTATTGCATCATTTTTTGGAACTATAATAAAAACACCTGATGTTGGGTTTGGTGTAGTTGGAACAAAAAGATGATAAAAAATATCACCGTTTTTATTTTTTGACTCGTTTGTAACAAAAGCCATAGTCCAAAGAAATTTTCTGGGATATTCGATTAATACTACTCGCTGAAAAGACTTAGCAGTTGAGCCAGAAAAAGCACCTGTTATTTGTTTAATAGAATTGTAAATAGTACTTACAATTGGAACTTTAGCAACTAAAACCTCACTCCATTTTAAAACAGTTCTACCTAGAACGTTTGTTACAAAAAGCCCGATTATAAAAATAAATAAAATGGTAAGAATTATGCCTAATCCTGGTATTTCAACGCCAAATGTTTTTAAAAGAGGATCAGAAAAACGATCTAAAAAATCAAACAATAATCTGAGTATCCAATATGTTGCCATAATTGGCATGAGGGCTATTAACCCTGCAAAAATCCTTCTTTTAATTGTCTGCCACATGTAAATACTTAGCTAAAATTTAAATGACACCTTCCATTTTCAGTAGATATTTTTTTATTTTCAATCCTCCCCCATATCCGCCTAAATCACCATTATTGCCAACAACTCTGTGACAAGGGATAATTATAGGTAATATATTATTTGCGTTTGCAGTTCCCGTTGCCCTATATGCTTTTGGACTTCCTGCATTTAATGCAATTTCTTTATAGGTCCTAACTTCACCATAAGGAATTTTTTTAACTTCACTTAACACTCTTTGGTAGAAAGGGGGCATGGATGTGTGAATTTTTACATTGAAGACCTTTCTCTTTTTGCAGAAATATTGGTGTATTTGCTTTGATGATCTCTGAAGGTTTTCATCCGATGAAATATCAGGTATATCTTTTTTTCTTAGGTTTATCCTCTTGAGGTATCCAGTAATGTTTTTTTCAAAGATTACACTGGTTAGGCGATTATTTTTGGAAGCTAAAAGTAAATTCCCTACCGGTGTATTGGTTAAAGTATAGTTAAAGTTAATCAGTTTTATCCTTTCAGCTTGATTTAGGCGAACTGACAAGATACCCACCAGCAATAATAAGCGCTGACCCTAAAATTGCTAACAAGGGTAAGGCTTCATCTAAAAAAATCCAACCTACAATTGAAGCAATTATGGGAGGATAAAATGCTGTATAACTAATTTGTGTAACAGGCAAGTGATTGAAAAGCCATATGTAAATACCCCAAGTAATCACTGTCCCTGGGACAGTCAGAAAAAAAATTGCAAACATGTTTTTACCGTCAAGTGGAATACTGGTTTGATACTCAAAAAATATTGCGAAAATAAAAAAAATAATACCTGAAATTGTCATCCCAACCGCGTTTAAATGATAGGGATTAATTTTACTTTTCAGCATTTTTAAGTGCACATTCGGCCAAGCCGCTAAAACAACTGATAAAAATATAGCAAGTATTCCAAGCGATGTTTGACCTTGTCCGAGCAAATCTTTATTGTAAAATAGCAATATAGATCCAATTAGACCTATAATTATGCCACTTAACTTTCTTCTTGTAAGCTTATCATCAGGTAAATAAAAATGAGCCATGAATGCAACGCAAAGAGGAAGAAGACTCCAAAGAATAGCCCCAAGATTTGAAAAAACGAACTTTGTTCCCCAGTAGGTCAAGTAATAACAGAGAGAAAAATTAAATAAAGTAAATAAAGCATATACTCGCCCTAATTCCCTAGTAAGTAATACCCTTTCTCTTTTAATAAAATAAATAACCCAAAAAATAGTGCCTGCACTAATAAATCGCATAGAAAGCCCTTTGTATAAAGGCATTTCTTGAAGACTTATTTTTAAATACATCCATGTAAAGCCCCATAAGATGCACATTAAGGCGTACAGAAAATAGATTTTTGGTTTCATAAAAAAAATAGCCCTGATTAATTCAGAGCCATTAAAAAGTTTATTGGTTGAATGAATAATCTAGTTAATAGATTTTTCATGGAGATAAATAACTAGAGTACTTGCAATATAAATAGAGGAATATGTGCCTACAATGACACCCACAATCATTGCAAACGCAAAATTATGGATTACTTCCCCACCAAATAGCCATAAAATGAAGACAACCAAAAATGTTGTAAGTGATGTTATTACTGTTCTTGATAATGATTCATTAATACTATTATTAACAATTGAAGAATATGCCTGATTTCGTGATGCTTTTAAATTTTCACGTATTCTATCAAAAATAACAATAGTATCATTTAATGAATAGCCAACAATTGTTAAAAATGCTGCAATAATAGGAAGGCTAATTTCATAAGATAATAATGAAAACATTCCTAAGGTAATAAGGATGTCATGTGTTAGAGCTGCAATTGCACCTAATGCAAATTTAAATTCAAAACGAATTGAAATATAAAGCAGTATTAAAGCTAAAGCTGAAAGTATTGCCATCACAGCTTTCCCACTAAGCTCGGACCCAATTTTAGGACTAATGATACCCTTGCTTAGCACAAACTCTGTCATAGTCTCAGGAGATTTTTTGGGAAATGATTCAAAAAGGTGATTCGCTATCTTTTGAGCAAAATTAGATGGTGAATTTTCAATATGAGGAACACGTATTGAAACAGCATTTTTGCTACCGAAATGCTTTACCTCTTCCTTGCTGAAGTCAAATTTTTGACCCTCAATATCTATTTCGCTCATTTTAGACCGAACATCTTGAACATTAATTTCTTCTGTGTACTGTACTGCAACAAAAGTACCGCCTTTGAAATCAATGCTTAGCTTTGGACCGCCATTCAAAAGCAGAGATGCTAGACCTGCAAAAACAATTAGGCCAGAAATTCCAAGCGCTATAGCTTTTTTACTCATGAAATCAAAATTCGAGTTTTTTAAAATTCTCATATACTTAATTTTTTAAAACCTTTACGATTAACAAATGCATTAAAAATTGTTCTTGTTACAAAAATAGCTGTAAACATTGAAATTAATATTCCCCAAAAAAGAACAGTTGCGAATCCGCGGATTGGACCGGTTCCAAACTGCCACAATACTAAAGCAGCAATTAATGTAGTCATGTTTGCATCAATAATAGTTGTGAGAGCTCGATTATAACCTCCGTCGATAGCTGCTTTTGCAGTTTTTCCTTTATCAAGCTCTTCTCTAATACGTTCAAAAATGATAACATTTGCATCAATTGACATACCAACAGTTAAGATTAAACCAGCTATTCCAGGAAGAGTTAGCGTAGCTTGAAGAGAAGCTAGTATTGCTAATACTAGAACTAAGTTCCAGATAAGTGCAAAATCTGCAATACTTCCAGCCGTACGGTAATAAAATAAAATAAAAATTAATACAATAGTAAGACCAATAAGAACAGACTGCGTTCCTCTTTTAACTGATTCAGCTCCGAGGGACGGGCCAACTACTTTTTCTTCAACAATATCAACGGGTGCAGGTAGTGCTCCAGCTCTAAGCACGATGGCTATATCTTTTGCCTCATCTATGTTTGCAAATCCTTCAATTAAAGTACCGCCACCAGAAATTTTCTCTCGGATGTTTGGTGCCATATGAACTTTACCATCAAGAACAATTGCTACTTGTCGACCAATATTTGATCCTGTCATTATTGCCCATTTTCTGGCTCCATCTGAGTTCATTGAAAGATTGACTATTGGTTGACCTGCCGAAGTTGTTCCTTGAGGACCCAGATTTGCTTTAGCTTCTTCTACAACGCCACCAGTAAGTTCGGCTTGATCATCAAGAAGGTAAAGTGTATACATCTTTTCTACTGAACCATCATTTAAAACGTATTCCTCAGCTTTGTGTCCAAATAAGAAATTTGCACCAATTGAAGCTAAGCGATCACGAACTTCAGGTTTATCAATTAGCTGTTTTATGGCAAAAGCGTTTTTTTCAGGAACGCCAATAGAGTTACCAAGGTTCCTCAACAAAGATGAAAAAGGTCTTTCTGCAAATATATTTTGATCAACTACCGCTGAATCGTTCTCACTATTAGCTTCTGTAGCTCCACCAAAAAGTTCGCTCACCGAAACAGCTTCTTCTTTATTTAATTCGGAATCACTTTGATCTGTGGGCGTTTCTGACTTTTTAACAAGATCTGAAAGAGATTTATCTTTTTTGAGGACTCCATCAATCTTAATCATAAAGTCGTTAGTTGTAGTAACGTCTTTTACAAGATAAAACTCTAGCAAGGCAGTGCTCTCTAGTAGCGCGCGCGCCCTTTCTGAATTTTGGACGCCCGCTAATTCGACAATGATGCGCTGAGTGCCCTGCTTTTGAATAGTGGGTTCTGCTACACCAAATTGATCAATGCGATTTTGAAGGATTTCAAGTACGCGATTAATTGCGTCTTCTGCTTCAATTTTAAGAGCGGTTATAATGTCCTTAGAGTTTGACCCATAATCATAGTAATACCTTGAGAGCTTGACATTTCTTTGATCGACAAAAACTGAAAAAGATGAGAAAAAATCGGTTTCAGGAGATAACAAAACTTCTTTGCGAATAGACTCAAAAACAGATGCGAGTTTTTGATCTTTGTTAATGGCAATATTTTCAATAAGTGTCGGAATATCCACTTCGAGAGCTATATACATTCCACCTTTAAGATCAAGACCCTGTTTGATTGCTTTGGCTTCTAAACTTCTAAGATCTCCTTGTTCTTGGAGTATATTTTTTTCATTTTCCGATAAGGTTTGAAGTTTAATAGTTGGCCAAAGTGACCAAAGGCCCCAGATAAGGACTAATCCAATTAGTAAAAAGCGAGGTGTTAGTTTATTTTGCATAATTCATATATTTAATTGCTTATAAGACGGGGAATATACTCTTGTATTTAATATTGAACAAGCATGTCACACATTAATTAGATAATACTTAATCTCTTTCCAACTTTTTCAAATGCATTAATTGCTTGATCAATATGATTTTTTGTCATTGCAGCAGAGACTTGAACACGTATTCGAGCCTCGTCCTTAGGAACAACGGGATAGAAAAAACCAATGACATAAATTCCTTCCTCAAGAAGTTCCGTTGCCATTTTTTGCGCTGTTTTTGCATCATAAATCATAATCGGAACTATTGGATGCTCTCCCTTTTTAATATCAAAACCAATTCTTGATATTTCCTTTCGAAAGTATTTAGTATTTTGTTCAAGTGTATCTCGCAATGACGTTGATTCTGAAAGCATTTCGAATGCCTTAATACTTGCTGAGGCTATCGACGGCGATAAGGTGTTTGAAAATAAATATGGCCGAGATCGCTGACGCAAAAGATCTATAAGTTCTTGTTTTCCGGTAGTAAATCCTCCTGATGCGCCTCCAAGAGCTTTACCAAGCGTAGAAGTCCAAAGGTCAATTTTGTCCATGACGCTGTGATATTCCGCAGAACCCCTACCAGTTTTTCCAATGAATCCAGTAGCATGACTGTCATCAACCACTACCATTGCGTCGTATTTTTTTGCTAGAGCTGTTATTTCATCAAGTTTAGCTATAAAGCCATCCATAGAAAAAACTCCATCTGTAGCAATCATTCGAATATTAGCATCTTTTGCATTTATCAATTGCTTTTCAAGATCTTGCATATCACTATTTTTATATCGAAACCTTTTGGCTTTACACAATCGAATACCATCAATAATTGAGGCATGATTAAGAGCATCTGAGATAACCGCATCTTTATCAGTTAACAAGGTTTCAAAAAGACCTCCGTTCGCATCAAAACATGAAGTATACAAGATCGTGTCATCACTATTAAAAAAATGTGAAATTGTTTTTTCAAGATCTTTATGAACCGTTTGAGTGCCGCAAATAAATCGAACAGATGCCATTCCAAAGCCATAATCATCTAATGCTTTTTTTGCTGTGGCAATAATTTCTGGATTATTTGCAAGACCCAAATAATTGTTTGCGCAGAAATTCAAAACATTTGAACTTTTTTCAGTTGATATATCTATACTTTGGGAGCTAGTGATAGATCTTTCAACCTTATAAAGGCCTTCATCTTTGATATCAGATAATATTTTTTTGTATGAATCTACCATTCCAATATTACCTTACCGCAATTACCTGACTTTAAAATTTTAAAGGCTTTATCAAAATCATCAATATTATAACGATGCGTTAAAACCTCAGAAATAGATAGACCGCTTCTAAGCATTTGTGTCATTTTGTACCAAGTGTCAAACATCTCTCTGCCATAAATACCCTTTATATTTAAACCTTTAAAGATTACATCGTCCCATTTTATTTTAGTAGAATTTGGAAGAATACCTAATAAAGCTATGTTTCCACCATTGTACATATTGTCTATCATTTGATCAAAAGCATTTGGATTTCCAGACATCTCTAGACCAATATCAAAACCATTGTTTATGTCTAATTCTTCAAAAACGCTCTTCAAGTCTTCTCTTGTTGGGTTAACGGCTTTTGTGGCGCCAAGTTTACGTGCTAAATCCAACCTATATTCATTAACATCGGTAACTACTACATTTCTAGATCCAGAAAATCTACAAATAGCCGTTGCCATTAATCCAATTGGTCCAGCTCCTGAAATTAAAATGTCCTCACCTGTTAAGCGATAAGATAAAGCAGTATGGACCGCATTACCGAATGGATCAAAAAAAGAAGCTATTTCTGAGGGTATATCTTTATGTATGGGCCATACGTTTGATTCTGGTATAACTAAATACTCAGCAAAGGCTCCATTTCGATGAATTCCTACTCCGACTGTTTTATGACATAAATGCTGTTTGCCTGCCCTGCAGTTTCTGCAGTATCTGCAAGTCAAATGCCCTTCCCCTGAAACACGATCTCCAACCTTATACCTTGTAACAGCTGAACCTATTTCATCAATTATTCCACAAAACTCGTGTCCAATTGTTAGCGGAAGACTAAGATTGTCTTGAGCCCATTCATCCCAATCATAGATATGCATATCGGTGCCACATATTGCAGTGTGTGTAATTTTAATTCTTACATCATTCACACCGTAGTCTGGAATATCAACATCTTCCATCCAAATTCCTTTTTTAGGAGTGTGCTTGACTAAGGCTTTCATAAGGTTTTCATATTCATTGATTGTTAACAAAAATTTAATGGGTTATACTTACTATACACAATGGAATAAACAAAAGAGGTTAAGTTTAGTTCATGCGCATTCAAACACAATTTTTATTGGTAAATATCATTGGCGGAATTCTTGTTCTTGGGGGATATATCTTTGCTCTTATGAGTCACCCTACAACAAGGAACGAGCTATGGGGCGGGGTACCTGAAAATTTAAGATTATGGATAACTGCATTCATGTTTGTATCTGCCTTTGGTTATTGTTATGCAATGTATTACCTAATTTTTGACGAAGGTTTAGAGCTAAGTTTTTTCTGGGGAAAATTTGATTATCGAATCATAATGATTTTATTAATTGTTTTTCTTTTGTCAGCTGCCTCATGGATACACACTGCATTTATTTATATTGACACAGGGTCAAAAAATTCGTGGAATTTTGTCCAACTTGAGCTTTGGCTCACCGGTATTTCGGTATTTTTAATTATGCTTGGCCTAGCTACAGCAACAGGTGTCAAGAGCACGATTTTTCATTTTTACTCGGTAATTGGTTTGATCGTAATCTCCTTTCACTGTTTAGTTTTAGATGCTTTTTTATGGATAAATAAATTTCCTATAAAACATTAAAAAGTAAAAAAATATTTTGACACAATTAAAAAAATCACTTGGACTTATAGACGGCATTTCATTGCTCATTGGCATAACTATAGGTTCTGCGATATTTGCTACGCCTCAGATCATTGCTTCCTATCAAAATTCATTTTCAAGCATAATCATGCTGTGGGCTGTTGTTATTTTTTTTGTTTTTATTGGATCTTTGATTTATGCCGAGCTCGGATCTCGTTTTCCAAATACTGGAGGCGAATATATTTATATATCAAAAGCTTTTGGCCCTTTTTGGGGATTTATATTTGGATGGGCACAGCTCTTAATAATTCGAACAAGCCCTGCAGCAGGAATCAGTTTAATTACAGCTAATTACATTGGATTTTTCGTTGATATAAATCAATTTCAAAAAAATTTAATAGCAGTACTAATAATTATTTTATTTGGTGTAATTAATTATCTTGGCGTTGAAAGGGCAAGTTTTTATAACAAATTTTCATCATTAGTTAAAACGCTTGGGATTGTAATCTTTGTTGTTTTTGGTCTAATTTTTTTCGGACCGGATTTTTCAAATCTGCAGCCTATTATTCAACCTACCCAAAATCTTGGACCAATTGGTAACTTCGTTGCCGCTTCAATTTTAGTTTTGTTTTCTTTTTTAGGATGGGATAGAGTTGGTTATGTGGCAGGAGAGATGAAGGATCCAAAAAAAACGATACCTCTTACAATGTTTTATGGAGTATCATTGATTTCATTGATATATCTTGCTGCTAATCTTCTTTATCATACAGTTTTAGGCTTAGAGGGAGTAAGGGGTAGTATTATCGTTGCATCTGATACTGCGTCTATTTTATTCGGAAACAAAGGGGCTATTGTTATATCATTGGTTGTTATTATTTCAGCAACAGGGAGCATAAATGGCACCATTATGTCTGCTAGCAGGCTTTATTTTGCTATGGCTCGCGATGGACTGCTTTTTAATTGGTTTAAGAATATTCACCCTAAATACAAAACCCCAAACCGCTCGATCATCGCTCATTGTATATGGGGGATTGCCCTTCTTGTTATTAGGCAAAATTTTGAAACAATTGTCTCGGGAATGGTATTTACTATTTTGATTTTTTATATTTTAACCACGTTAGCATTTTTTAAATTTAGAAAAACAAATCAAGGAAAAAAGGGTTATAGATTGCCTTTTTATCCAATATTGCCTTTAATTTACCTTGGGGGTCTCGTACTGCTTGTGGTCTTAAGATTATTTTTTCAGTTTAACCTTTCAGTACAAGACTTGAGCTTTGTTTTAACTGGTGTTCCTATATATTTTCTTTTTTTTAAGCAGAAAGTTAATCGCTAACTTTAGCCCCGCTTAAGCAGCGCTAAAACTTATTATGAGCAAAATCGTTTCTTTAACAAATCAAAAGGGTGGAGTTGGAAAAACAACAACTTCCGTTAACCTTGCAGTTAGTTTTGCTGTATCTGAAGTTAAGACCTTGTTGATAGATCTTGACCCTCAGTCAAATGCAACAACTGGGCTGGAAGCTCTAGTTGAAGATAAGCAGGGATCAATATACGATTTAATCGTTGGCGACGTAAAGGCTTCCGATGTTATCTCTTCAACTCGCTTAGAATGTTTGGACATTATAAGCTCCACAAATGATTTGGTTGGCGCTGAAGTGGAATTAGTAAACATAATGGCTCGTGAAAGACAACTTGAAAAAAAACTTAAATCAATCAAAAAAAAATACGACTACATTTTAATTGATTGCCCGCCGTCCCTTGGCCTATTAACGTTAAATGCCCTTACATGTTCTGATTCAATTATTATACCCATTCAATGTGAGTATTATGCTCTTGAGGGATTAGGTCAATTATTAAACACTTTTAGATTGGTTCAAAAGAACCTAAACCCAAAACTCGAAATCGAAGGAGTTCTTCTTACAATGTATGACTCAAGGCTGAACTTATCAAGTCAGGTTGCCGATGAGGTTAAAGGTTTTTTTAAGGATAAAATTTTTGAAACCGTTATTCACCGCAATGTTCGCCTAAGTGAAGCCCCTAGCTTTGGGAAGCCAGCACTTTTATATGACGCCAATTCAACCGGAGCTCAAAATTATTTATCATTGGTAGAGGAGATTCTTCAGCATGGCAACTAAAAGGTTAGGCAAAGGGCTTGAAGCCCTTATTAGATCAAATTCTCCAGAAATATTAGAAGATTCTAAGGTTTCTGGTGTTTTGAGTGTTTCAATTTCAAAAATAAAGACCAATCCGCTTCAACCTAGAAAAGAATTTAAAAAAGACCTACTTGATGATTTAGCAGCCTCAATAAAAGAAAATGGCGTAATTAGTCCAATAACTGTAAGAGAGGATGGTAAAAATTACACCTTAATTGCAGGTGAGAGAAGACTGCGAGCTTCTCAATCAATAGGATTGAAAGATATACCTGCTCACATAATAGAGGTAAAAAATAGTTCTGATATGATGCAGCTAGCGCTCATTGAAAATATTCAGAGAGAAAATCTCAATCCTATGGAAGAATCCGAAGCCTATGCTTTGCTTCAAGATAAATTTAATTTTTCACAGAATCAGATCGCTAAATCCGTTGGAAAAAGCCGTTCTACAATTACTAATTCTTTACGCCTTTTACAGTTGCCGGAAGAAGTAAGAGCAAGTTTAAAGGATAATAAAATAAGTGCCGGTCACGCTAGAGCTATATTAGCTGCTGGCTCAAAGCAGGCAATGTTGAAATTGTGGAACCAAATACTAGAAGACAATCTATCTGTAAGATCAGCTGAGGACTTGTCAAAGAAATCAAAAACAGTGAAAAGTGGTAAGCGGATTAAGAAGAAAATCAAAAGTAAATCTTTGCTATCTCTTGAGAATGAACTCATTTCAATTTTTGGTACAAAAGTACAATTAAATACTAAAAGCGAAAAGTCTGGTATTATATCTATTGAATATTTCACAAATGATGATTTGGAAAGAATCTTAGAATTGATAAGGAGTATTGACAATTAAATGAAGCCGAGCCGGTATACGTTTTTAGTTGTTCCTGATCATGATGGAGAAAGCAGGCGATTTTCTTTATCAAGAAATGGCACTTTATTTATTATTATTTTTACAATTTTTATGTTTTTAGGAGTATCTATTTCCTATCTCTACCTTGTACCATTATCTTTAAATTATTCTAGAATGGAATCCAGGTATAATGAAGTTATTGGTGAGCGGGTTGAGGTTCTTGAGCTGTATCGCGATTTGGAAAGAATGAAGCAGATGGAAATAGTAGTTCAAAAAGCATTGGGCATGGATTTAGGTGAAAGCGATTCATCTGAAACTCGATTATCCGAGATGATGAATGATTACCCGATAAAGCTATCTTATCTCAACAATGTACCTTCTTTGCTTCCAGTTGACGGTGTTATGACACAGGATATGGTAGTTTCAAATGAGGAAGTAATGCGAGAGCATTTTGGAGTTGATATTGCGGCTCCAGTTGGACAGCCTGTAATGGCTTCTGCGTCTGGTCAAGTCTTATTCTCAGGATGGACAACTGAACTAGGAAATTTAGTAATAATTTATCATGGCAACGAATATTTTACGTATTATGGTCATAATGAATTAATTTTAGTAAAAGCTTACGATAAAGTAAAGCGTGGTGATGTAATTTCAACCTCTGGAAATTCAGGAATAAGTTCTGGGCCCCATCTTCATTTTGAAATATGGAAAGATGGAAATCCGGTAGATCCTTTGTTATATTTTCCGGAGCTAAATAAAACAAATATTAGCGTGAAATAAATTATGGGAAAAAACGATTATAAAGATGTACATACAATGATTGGCACTGATGCTGTCATTCAAGGAAATGTTACCTGTCAAGGCGGCGTAGCTGTTTATGGAAAAGTTTTTGGTGATGTTGTCTCTGAAGGACCAGTGCGCATAGCACGTGGTGGCGAAGTGCATGGCAATGTGCAAGCCAATGATTCGCAGATTGGTGGAATGGTAGATGGGAATGTTCGTGTTGAAAATAGAGCAATACTGGGTTCTGAATGCAATCTCAAGGGCGATTTAGTATACAGAACTCTTGTTATTGAAGAGGGTGCCCAGTTTCAAGGGCATTGCGTTATGGTTGACAATGAAAAACAAGCGAATAACGACGGCTAGCTAAATAGCTTCTAGACATGTCAAAAAATGATGATTTCATTCGAAAGTCTTTGAATGAATTTCAGCGCATTTTAAGAACTTCAGCGCCAGCAGCTAGCGCCTCTTACTCTTTGATAGGTTCGCTAATTATCTTTTCATTGGCAGGCTATTTTCTAGATAGCTACCTTCTAAGCTTTCCGCTTTTTTTAGTCTTAGGTCTTTTGCTTGGCATTATAGTTGGTTTTTATGGATTGTACAAGTTTATCAGTAAATAGATGAAGCACGTCCGCAGCCTTTTTTATTTAGAAATTGCAATTTTAATGCTTGGTATCTTTTTATTTTCAGAATACAAAGTCGAAATTTTTTTTGGAAGTATAGTCCCTTTTTTTACTTATATAACTGAAATCTACTTCTACGTGAATTCCAAAAAGAATGACCCAATCCAGTCAACAAAAATTTTAATTTTTGGATTCATTTTTAAGATGGCTTTCTTCGCTCCTTTTTTATTATCATTTATTTACTTTTATGCTTTTAACAAACGCATATTTGTGTTTATTTTTTTAGGCTCAATTATATTGTTTCATACAATAGAAGCAATAATTGTTGGTTCATTTTTTAACAAAAAAACAAAAAAAGTATAAATGATTTTAGGTGGCGAAAAGCTTGATAGTAAGAGCGTAACTGATCAGGTTGCTGAATACCTTATTTCCCATGTTTCTAACTCAAGTATAGAAAAACCAATTATTAAAATTAATGAAATTTTTGGTATAGACATGTCTATCACCAAACATGTATTGATGTTATGGATTGTATCTATCTTAGTGTCACTTTCAGTAATAATTCCGGTTAGGAAGTATTTACGTCAATCAACATATAACCCCTCAAAAACTTCAAGCGCGATAGAGGCAATTGTTCAGTTCATAAGAGATTCTATTGTTTTACCAAATGTTGGTCCTAATTGGGTTAATACTTGGACGCCTCTTGTTTTAACCTTCTTCTTCTTTATTCTTTTTGCAAACGGAATTGGAATGGTTCCTTTGTTTGATATAATAGGTGTTGCAAAATATTCAGGTCTAACAGATTCTCCTTTTCTTTATTCTCTAACTAAAGGTGGCGCAACAGCAACAGGAAATTTTCAAGTAACTGCTGCATTAGCAACAATTACTTTTTTTGCAATTATTATTGCTGGTACTAAAGCTCATGGATTTATAAAGCATTGGAAAAATCTTGTTCCGCACGGTTTAGCATGGCCCATTTATTTTTTATTAATCCCAATTGAATTAATGGGTATGATTGTCAAACCATTTGCTCTAACTATGAGGTTGGCAGCTAATATGACAGGGGGTCACATTGCTATCTTAGCACTTTTATCTCTCACTGCAATTTTTGCAGATAAATTTCAATCAGCATTTGCCGGTATAGGAGTTGCTTTAATTTCAGTTCCTATGGCTACTGCAATATCTGGACTTGAAATCATTGTTGTTCTTGTCCAGGCCTATGTTTTTACTCTTTTAACTGCCGTCTTTATTGGAATGGCAATTAACGTTCATCATTAAAATAAAATAAGGAAATAAATAAAATGGAACCTACAACACTACTTCCAATTGGTTTAGGCTTAATAGTTATTGGTGCTGCTATGGGTATTGGCAAATTTGCTACTGCAGCAGCAGAAAGCATCGCGCGACAGCCTGAAGCAGCCGATAAGATTACTGGCGCAATCAATCTTCCTCTCTTTCTATTAGAGGGTGTGGCTATTCTTGCAGAGGTTTTCGCCTTTTTAATGCTAGTTCTTTAGAACTCAATAAAACAAATACTATAGGAAACTGACGTGAATTTTTTATTGATAGCCTTTATTGCTGAATCTAGTGGAGGTAAAAACCCACTAACCGCAGTTACGCCTGGACTTTATATTTGGACAATAATAACATTTTTATTGCTCTTTTATGTCTTGGCTAAATTTGCATGGAAACCCTTACTTAGCATGCTTGAAGAAAGAGAAAATTTGATTAAAAGCTCTTTGAATGACGCTGAAACTGCTAGAGAAGAGCTCGAAAAAATAAATATAGAATCTGAAGCAATAATTACTAAAGCTCGTACTGAGGCCCAATCTATTCTTTCTGATGGCAAAGCTGCTGCTGAAAAGATCAAAGACGATACTGTATCAAAAGCCAAGGAAGAGGCAAATAAGATCAGAGAAGATGCCAAGCTGCAAATTAAAGCAGAAAAAGACAAGGCAATTTCAGAGATCAAGAAAGAGGTTGTTGATTTATCAATTACTGTTGCTGAAAAATTGATTGATAAAAATATCAATGAGCAGGATAATGCATCTTTAATTGAAGAATCGTTGAGTAAAATTAAGCAATATGAAGCTTGAGCAAAAAGCTAAGCAGTATTCAGAGGCTATTTTTAACGTTGCTTCTGAAACTAGTTCTGAAAAGAAAGTAAACGACTCTTTATCTTTTTTATCTGATTCAATTAAAAGTTTACCAGAACTTAGATCCTTTCTTTTATCAAGGAGAGTTTCTAGCCCTGACAAATCAAAAGCAATACAAGCAATTTTTTCAGATAAATGTCACTTGATAATAATTGAATTTATTGCCATGATTGAAAAAGAGAACATTGTAAAGTTAATTCCACTTTTGGAAAAATATTACAGTACGCTGCTTTTTAAAAATAAGAATGTTGTCAATGTTACTGCCGATATAGCTCAAGACATTGACGAAAGTAGAAAGAATGAGTTTAAATCAATGTTGGATAAAGCGTTAAACAAAAATTCAGAACTTTCATTTCACGTTAATCCAAAACTTTTAGGAGGAATTAGATTAAGAGTTGGTAATGAACTCATTGATGCCTCCTTAAAAAATCATTTAAATAAACTGCGCCATAAAATGCTGGGTGCAAAATAGCTTAGAAAGAAACTATGGAAATTAAAACCGAAAATATAGCTGCTTTACTTAAAGAGCAGATAGAAAAGTTCGATTTATCAGTTGATGTTTCAGAGGTTGGTGAAGTAATAGAAATTGGTGATGGAGTTGCTCGAGTTTCAGGTCTTGAAAAAGTAATGAGCTCAGAACTTGTTGAACTCCCAAATGGTGTCTACGGTATGGCTCTTAACCTTGAGGATGACAACGTAGGTGTTGTTCTTTTTGGAGAATCTAGCCATGTAAAAGAAGGTGACCTTGCAAAACGTACTGGAAAAGTTGTTGAAGTTCCAGTAGGTAATGCAATGTTAGGTCGTGTGGTTAACCCTTTAGGACAACCTATTGATGGAAAAGGCGCTATTGAAACAAAAGAGTTTTTACCTATAGAAAGAAAAGCTTTGGGTGTTATGTCACGCTCCCCGGTAAATCAACCTCTACAAACTGGGATTAAGGCTGTTGACAGCATGATTCCTATTGGAAGAGGACAAAGAGAATTGATTATTGGTGATCGTCAAACAGGTAAAACTGCAGTTGCAGTTGATGCCATAATCAATCAAAAATATACCCATGAAACAGACTCACCGGTTTTTTGTATCTATGTTGCTATTGGTCAAAAAGCTTCCACTGTAGCTTCTATTGTTTCGGAGCTAGAAGCCAATGGGGCAATGGAATATACAACTGTAGTTTCTGCTAGCGCATCAGATGAGGCCCCATTGCAATATATTGCACCCTATTCAGGATGTGCTATGGGAGAGCATTTTAGAGATAACGGTAAAGATGCATTAATCATTTATGATGATTTATCTAAACAAGCGGTTGCCTATCGACAGATGTCTCTAGTTCTTAGAAGGCCACCAGGAAGAGAGGCATTTCCTGGAGATGTATTTTATTTACATAGTAGGCTCCTTGAAAGAGCGTCAAAGCTTTCTGAAGATCTTGGAGGTGGTTCGCTAACAGCTCTACCTATCATTGAAACACAAGAAGGCGATGTTTCTGCTTATATTCCGACAAATGTAATTTCGATTACAGATGGGCAAATTTACTTAGAGAAAAATCTATTTAATTCTGGTGTCAGACCTGCTATTGATGTTGGTATATCTGTTTCAAGGGTTGGTGGAAATGCGCAAATAAAAGCAATGAAAGGTGTTGCTGGGACACTTCGTCTTGATTTAGCGCAGTACCGTGAGCTTGAGGCTTTTGCAAAATTTGGCTCTGACCTTGATAAAAATACTCAAGCCCAATTGACACGTGGTGAGCGTATGGTAGAAATATTAAAACAGGGTCAATATGTTCCGATGCCTGTTGAGAAGCAAATTGCAATAATTTTTGCAGCTTCAAAGGGATATCTTGATTCTATATCAGCTGAAAAAGTAGCAGAATTTGAATCAAATCTTTTTGATTATTTGGAAGCAAATAATTCTGAGGAATTGAAAGCTATTGTTAAAGAAGGTTCTATTTCTGATGAATTAGCTACTACCCTTGAAAAAGCAATATCTTCTTTTGCAGAAGGGTTTGATTCATAAGCTATGGCTAACCTTAAAGATATACGCGACCGAATCAAATCGGTAAAAAGTATTCAAAAGGTTACAAAGGCAATGAAAATGGTAGCCGCTGCTAAAATGCGCAGAGCTCAAGAGAATATGGAAAAAGCAAGACCATACAATCACAGGCTTGTTGAGATAATTCAACACTTACTTCCTTCCGTAGAAAGATCGATGTTGCCTCTTCTTGAAATCAGAGATGTGAAAAGAGTAGCCTATGTTGTTGTGACGTCTGATAGAGGATTAGCTGGCTCGTTTAACAGCAGCATTCTGCGCAAAGCACATAGCGATATCGATGAATTTGGAAAAGAAAATGTTGATATCTTTTGTATTGGTAAAAAGGCAAAAGACTATTTTAAATCACGACAATATAATATTATTGAAGCATATTCTGATTTTTGGAGCGATTTAAACTTTAATCAATCAATGAAAATTGGAAGTGCAATCATAGATCACTTTCTTGATTCATCCGTTGATGAGATTCGAGTTGTTTACAACGAATTTGTCAATGTAGCTACCCAAGCAACTGTTACAGAAAAGTTGCTACCAATAGAATTGAAGGATGAAGAGCTTGCAGATACTGATTTTCTTTATGAGCCATCAAAAAAGAAAATTGTTAAATCTCTTATCCCTCGCTACTTAAATGCTCAAGTCTGGAAATATCTATTGGAATCATATGCTAGCGAACAAGCTGCTAGGATGGTTGCAATGGAAAATGCGACAACCAATTCAGAAGATATGATTAAAAATTTAACTTTAGAATTTAACAAAGCACGTCAAGCTGCTATTACAACAGAGATGCTAGAGATTGTAAGTGGAGCTGAGGCGTTAAAAGAATAAAAGGGTTTTCAATATGTCAAATTTGACTGGAAAAATTTCTCAAATAATGGGTGCAGTAGTTGACGTTGCATTTAAAGATGGGCATTTGCCTAATATAATGAATGCGCTCAGCGTTGATAGAGGCGAGGATGGTATGTTGGTACTTGAAGTTGCACAGCACCTTGGAGATAATATGGTTAGAACTGTAGCTATGGATTCTACGGATGGCTTAACTCGGGGAGTAGATGTTGTTGATAGTGGATCTCCAATCACAGTTCCGGTGGGGCAAGAAACACTTGGACGATTATTTGATGTCCTTGGTAATGTTATTGATGGAAAAGGGGATGTAAAAACTGATAAAAAGAACCCTATTCATAGACCAGCACCTAAACATGAAGAATTAGCTACTTCAACAGAAATTCTTGTAACTGGTATTAAGGTTGTTGACCTTATGGAGCCTTACACTAAAGGAGGAAAGACGGGTTTGTTTGGTGGAGCAGGAGTAGGCAAGACAGTTTTGATTCAAGAGTTGATACGTAATATTGCAACTGAGCATGGAGGTTATTCGGTTTTCGCGGGAGTTGGTGAAAGAACTCGCGAGGGAAATGACTTATATAATGAGATGACGGAATCAGGCGTTATTGATAAAACAACTATGGTATTTGGTCAGATGAATGAGCCTCCTGGCGCTAGGTTGAGAGTGGCGCTCAGCGGTCTTGCGATGGCAGAGTTTTTTAGAGACGACGAAGGAAGAGACGTACTTCTTTTTGTTGATAATATTTTTAGATTCACACAGGCGGGATCAGAGGTATCTGCTCTGTTAGGAAGAATGCCTTCAGCTGTTGGTTATCAGCCAACCTTATCCACTGAAATGGGTGAGCTTCAAGAGAGAATCACTTCAACTAAAAAAGGGTCAATCACATCAGTTCAAGCTGTATATGTTCCAGCTGACGACTTAACAGATCCTGCCCCAGCAACAGCTTTTGCACACCTTGATGCAACATCGGTTCTTGAAAGAAAGATTGCTGAGCTCGGCATCTATCCCGCAGTTGATCCTTTGGCATCAACGTCTAGGATTTTAGACCCTAGAATCATTGGAGATAGGCATTATGGTGTCGCTAGAAACGTTCAAGGAGTTTTACAAAAATACAGAGACTTACAGGACATTATCGCAATTTTAGGAATGGATGAGCTCTCTGATGAGGATAAACTAACAGTTTCACGTGCTAGAAAAATTCAAAAATTCTTCTCACAACCCTTCTATGTTGCCGAACAATTCACTGGCACGCCAGGGCGTTACGTAGAGCTAGAAGATACTGTTTCAGGGTTCGAAGCAATTTTAAACGGTGAAGCTGACGAAATACCTGAAAATGCATTTTCCTATGTGGGTTCAATTGATGAAGCTTTTGACAAAAGTAAAGATGTAAAATCAGATAACGCTGATAATAATTCAAATACTGAAGAAGTATCGAATGATGAAAGCAGTGTTTCCGATGAAGAAGACTCTGATAAAGAATAGAATCATCTTATGGCTACATTCAATCTAGAAATCGTCACGCCAACTGAAGTATTGCAGAAAGATAATATATCTTATCTTCGATGCCCAGGAGTAGATGGATTATTTGGTGTTCTTGCTGGTCATCGTGATGCTCTTATAGCATTAAGTCTTGGTGAGATTAAAGTTTCACAAAATAACAGTGAAGCAATATATGCTACAAGTGGAGGGTTTGCTGAAATAACTGGCAACAAAGTTGAACTACTTGTTGAAACTATCGAAAAAGCAGAAAGCATTGATAAGCAGAGAGCCGAAGCTTCTTTAGAGCGCGCAAAAGATCGCTTAAAATTAAATGAAGGCGTTGATTCAAAGAGAGCAGAGCTATCTCTTGCTCGAGCTATTAACCGCTTATCTATTTCAAAAAAGTAACCACCTCTTTTTTCTTCTTAATTCTTGAAACATTTAGTGTATCTGGAATTTTTTAATAAATTAAACCAAATTATTTATGAATATAAGAACACATACATGCGGTGAATTAAAACTTTTAGATTGCGAAAAATCGGTTTATTTGAATGGATGGGTTAATACCGTACGCTTACACGGTCAGGTTGTTTTTGTCGATCTTCGCGATAGATATGGAAAGACGCAAGTTGTTTTTAACTCAGAAGATTTCAACGGTGATTTTGAACAAGTTAAAAAATTATCAATGGAAGATGTACTATCAGTTGCTGGTGAAGTTCGCGAAAGGGAAAAACGTTCTATTAATCCAGATATGTCCACTGGAGAAATAGAAGTGTATGTTTCCAAAATGGAAATATTAAACCATGCAGAACCGCTGCCATTTGTAATTTCGGATCGTGAAAGCGCGGAAGAGGATTTAAGGTTAAAATTTAGATACCTTGAGCTACGTACTGAAGAATTACAAAAAAATATTAAAATAAAGCATAATACTTATCAAGCAGTTCGAAATTACTTAGCAAATCAGAATTTTTTTGAGGTTGAAACTCCTGTATTAATGAAATCGACTCCTGAAGGGGCAAGGGATTATTTAGTTCCAAGCAGAGTTCATCATGGAAGATTTTACGCACTCCCCCAGTCTCCGCAGGTCTACAAGCAATTATTAATGATTTCAGGGTATGATAAATATTTTCAAATAGTTAAGTGTTTTAGAGATGAGGACTTAAGAGCTGATAGGCAGCCTGAGTTTACTCAAATTGATATTGAGATGTCATTTGTTGACGAAGAAGTAATTTTCAAACAGATGGAAGGCTTGACTCGCCATGTTTTTAAATCTGTGAAAGACATTGATTTGCCATCAAAATTCCCACAAATGACTTATGATGAATCTATGAATATTTATGGAACGGATAAGCCTGATACAAGATTTGAAATGCGCTTAATCGATGTAAAAAACTTCACAGATAAATCTGATTTCAATGCTTTTAACTCGTCTCCATGCGTAAGAGCAATTATAGTAAAATCGGGCGCTAAATACTCTAGAAAAAATATTGATGACTACACAGATTATGTAAAAAAATACAGAGCAAAAGGTTTAGCTTGGATGAAAATGGATTGCGATGAACTCGTAGGAGGTATTTCAAAATTCTTTAGTATTGACACTCAGAAAGATCTAATTAAAAACGCAAAAATTGAAAATGGAGATATAATTTTCATAATTGGAGATGAAAAAGACATCGCTCTGACAGCGCTGGGGGCTTTGAGAGTTTATATCGCAGAGAAAGAAGGGTTATGTGATCCAAGTCAATTTAAGCCAGTTTGGATAACAGATTTCCCAATGTTTGAATTTGACAGCGCTTCAAATAGGTATATTGCTATGCATCACCCATTTACTGCTCCTCAAACCAGTGAACTAAAAGATCTTGAAACCGAACCCGCCTTACTTAAGTCCCGTGGCTATGATCTTACAATAAATGGATATGAAATAGCAGGCGGGTCAATTCGAAATCATAAACCTGATTTTCAGTCAAAAATTTTTGAACTGCTTGGAATGGACAAAAAGGAGATTGACTCAAGATTTGGATTTTTAGTAGAAGCGCTTAAATACGGTACACCTCCTCATGGTGGTATAGCTTATGGTTTTGACAGGCTTGTTATGCTCTTATCGGGATCAAGTAATATTAGAGATGTAATTGCATTCCCAAAAACAACATCAGCATCTTCATTAATGGATGAATCTCCAAGTAGCGTATCAAAAGAACAATTGTCTGAACTAAATATTAAGATCGTTGATAATAAGACATAGATATTAGTTTAATGTATTTTTTTAGACCTCTTGAACTACTCTAAATTTGTCAGATCTGGTGCCAAAATTCAAGCCAGATACATTAAAATTTGTAGCAAAATTCAGCTGCATATAATTCACATTAAACCAAAAAAAGTAGCAAAATACCCACCCCTAATTTTCATTCCTGGATGGGGTTCTTTTATCTATGGATGGAAAACGGTTTTACGGGAAATGAGTGAAGATTTTGAAATATATTATATTGAAACCAGAGAAAAGGGTTCTGCGAGACATACAAAAGAACAGAAAATCAATATTGAAAATATAGGTGATGATATTGTTAAGGTCGTTGATTTGATTAATTTAGATGATAATTACTTTATTGCATTAGGAAGCTCGATGGGTGCAACCGCAATTCTAGATGCAATGGCAAGAGACAAGCTTAGGCCCTCTTTAGCGGTTCTTATTGGTCCAAACATTGAATTTAATATTCCACGTTTTTTGATAATAATTTTAACGATAATGCCGACGAAGTTTTATAACATCATCAGACCTTTAGCAAAATGGTATATGAAAAGAAAATATATTGATATGGATTCAGATTCAAAACAATACGATAAATATTCCTACGTTTTAGACAATATTCATTTAGGTCGAACTCGACGTTCAGCGTTAAGTTTTAAAAAATATAGTTTTGAGAAAAAAATTGAACAAATTAAAAAAAGAATGTTAGTCTTTTCAGGAGACAAAGACATATTGCATAGCTATGAAAAAACAGTAGATATGGTTAGAAGAATCGAAGGCGCTAAATTAATAAATCTTCAAACAAACGATAAAACTCATAGCGTAGAAATGGTAGAGGAGATGAGAGATTATTTGAATAGAAACAACCTATTCAAATAACGATTCTTCCTTTGATAATAGTATTTTAGCTAACTCTTGTTCAAAAAGATTCTCAGGAGAAGCTTCAGGTATTTTTGTTGGTTCAGCATTTAGAATATATTGAAGATCTTTTACAAATAAATTTCTATCACCACTTTTGGTGTAAAAGTATTGTGCACGCATTAAATAGGATGTCATAAAATCAGGCTCACTTGAAATTGTTTTGTCGAAATTATTTTTAGACTGCTCAAGACTCACCCCTGGAAGTTTTGCGTAAAATGAACCAAAAATACGGTTTGCTCCATGAAAATTATATCCGGGGTCAATAGACAGAATACGATGAAGAATAGTTTCAATAACTTCTCTATTTTCTAATCTTTTTAGTACTGGTTTAGTTAGGAGGTAGCTTGTGAAATTTTCAGCCCACCAATAGGCAACGGACAATGTTTCTCCAGTTAATCTCTCAAGACCAGCAATTTTCTTAGTTACAGTATCACCATCAATTGATTGAAAGCCAATTTGATATTCTTGATTTGAAACAATAAAATTCCACGATGCTTCGTACCCTTCTATGAAAAGAGAGTCAGCTCTCTTTGGATTTTTATAATCTATATAACGTCCGTTAAAATAACAGCTCCTTGAAAATAGCGCAACCGTTTCAGGGTTACTTGGGTCCAGCTCTATCGCCTTTGAAAGAAAATGTTTTGATAATTTAGCTGATTTACTATCTACTCTCTTTTCCCAGTTCAAATTACCAAGTCGTACCAAATGCTCAGTATTTTTCTTTTTTGAAACATAACGATTTGAGATTGGTGATTTGGTCGCGCAGCTAGAAATCAATATAATATATAAAAGTGCCTGTAAAGAGTATTTCATATCTATAAATTTAATCTTGTTATATGATTAATACGTTGAAATAGTTTTAAATTAATTGGTTAATTCTAATAAGTATATTTAGATATGGAAAAGACAATAGAAATGAAAGGTGTTGATTTAGGTTCTTTTTTTGGGCCAGAAGACACCAACCTAAAGTTAATCGAAAATCTATTTTCTAGTAAAATTATTGCTCGAGGAAATCTAATAAAAATTATTGGTGATGAAGCCGAAATTAATGCAATTAGTCAGATATTTTATGAAATGGCATCAGCATTAAACGAGAAAGGATCTCTTGATCTTAGTGATGTAAAAACTCTTTTAACTTTCAATTCTTCTGTGATTAGCTCTGATACTAAGAAGTCAAAACACGTTGTGCATTATGGGAAAAAGGGGAGTATTGCCGCAAGGACTAAGGGTCAGGAAAAATATGTAGAAATTGCAAGAAAGAATGATATCGTGTTTTCAACTGGACCAGCAGGTACCGGCAAAACATTTCTTGCGGTTGCATTTGCTGTAGCGGCCCTACAAAATCGCGAAGTTGATAAAATTATTTTGTGTAGACCTGCTGTAGAAGCAGGGGAAAGCCTAGGGTTTCTTCCAGGGGATCTTAAAGAGAAAATCGACCCGTACCTTAGGCCGCTTTATGATGCTTTAGGTGAAATACTTGACATAGAAAAATTAAAGCCTTTATTATTTAACAATACAATTGAAATAGTTCCTCTAGCATATATGCGTGGAAGAACATTGAATAATGCGTTTATGATTCTTGATGAGGCGCAAAATGCATCTTCGATTCAAATGAAGATGTTTTTAACGCGGCTAGGAGTTAATTCTAAAACTATTATTACGGGCGATGTTACTCAAACCGACCTTCCTAAAAAAATTGAATCAGGGTTGATTCAAGTTTTAAATCTACTTAAAGACATCGATGGCGTTGGGTTTTGCAAGCTATCATCGGAAGATATCGTTAGACACAAGCTAGTTAAGGACATTATACAGGCTTACGATAATAAAAAAAATTAATTATGTAACCTGATAATAATAAATATTGCATTGTAAATTATAATTCTGTTTTTAATTAAAATAATTATTTATGAGTATAGTTTTTAGATATCTAACACCACTCTCACCCAATAAATTATTATATACTTTAAAATTTCTAATAGGTAAGTAAAATGAGCCAAGAAAAAAAGAAAATTGATTGGGATAATTTAGAGTTTGCTCCCCTTCCAACTCGAAGTATGTGGAAGGGAGAATGTTCTACTGGCGAAGAATGGTCTAGAGGTGGTCTTGTTCCATATGGTAATATAAGTTTGTCGCCAGCTGCCTGCGTATTGAACTATGGGCAAGGAATTTTTGAAGGGTTAAAAGCGTATAATACCGCAAAAGATAGGGTTGTTTTATTCCGACCAAATAAAAATGCTTCTAGAATGAAGAAATCTACAAAAAGAATATGCATCCCAATAATGAACGATGACTATTTTATGGAAGCCGTTACTTCTACCGTGAAAGATAATGCTGATTTTATACCACCCTTTGGTAAAGGGTCTTTGTATCTTCGTCCAATTTGTTTTGGAACATCTAAAGCGATTGCGGTTCAACCTGCTACGGAATATGTTTTTTTAGTTTTTGCTTCTCCAGTTGGTCCATATTTTAAAGTAGGATCTAAACCTCTTCACTTGTTTCTATCCGATAAATATCACAGAGCTGCCCCAAAAGGTATTGGCAATGCTAAAGCCATAGGAAATTATTCTGCTTCCTTATATCCTGGTTCTCAAGCGAAGTCCAAAGGATTTAACGATATGATATATGTTCATGCTAAGAATGAAAAAATTATTGAAGAAATGGGAGCAGCGAATTTATTTGTTTTTTCGGATGGCGAGCTATTAACTCCAAAGTTGGGAGGGTCGATTTTAGATGGAGTTACGCGTGACTCTGTAATAAGGATTGCAAGAGATATGCTAGATCTTACAGTTAAAGAGACTGATATTGAAATTGACAGGATGCTTTCAGCTGATGAAGTTTTTTGTTGTGGAACTGCAGTTACTGTTACAGGAGTGGGAAGGATATCAACCGATAAAAAAGAACATATAATTGGTAATGGAGATTTTGGAGCAAAAACACTTCAAATAAAGAAAAAATTACTCCAAATTCAAAAAGAAGAAATTGAAGATCCATTTGGATGGATCCATCCAATATTGTAAAAATATGTCAATTGTAAAGCAATCCAGGCGTTCAGCGCGAGAGGCGGTACTTCAAGCCCTTTATGCTGTAGAGATTGGTGAAGAAATAAGATCAAAGGCTCTTAAGGATATCTTAGGTCGCGAGCAGCGCGACAGCGAAACTAAAGATTTTATAGTTCATCTTTTCGAAGTTTCTCTAGAAAATAGAGATTGGTGTGAAGAACAAATTAAATCTCGCTTAAATAACTGGGAGTTCAAAAGAGTAGCTGTTTTAGATCGATTGTTGCTAGTGATTGCTTTAGCTGAAATTTTCTTTATAGACACAGTTCCTCCTAAAGTTTCAATTTCAGAAGCTATTCAAATTGCAAAAAAATATAGCACAGAAGATAGTTCGGCTTTTATTAATGGCGTGTTAGACAATATATATAAAAATGTTGCGGAGGAAAAGCTAGCTACATGATCATGAGTTTAATTAGAAAGATTTTTGGTACCAGGTCGGATAAAGAGATAAAATTACTTTACCCACTTGTTAAAGAAATTAACCAGATATCTGATCAGCTCAGAGAAAAAACAGACGATGAACTAAAACAGAGAACTCTTGAACTTAAGAATGATATATCAGCTTCTAGGAAAGAGGCGGAAGAAAAAGCAAAAGAGCAGATCAGCGATAAAGATGAAGCAAAGAAATTTATATTGCTTTCAGAACATCAAAAACTAGACTCAATTCTTCCTGAAGCATTTGCGATGGTTAAAGAAACCTGCAGAAGAATGTGCGGCTCAAGCTGGAAAGTAGTAGGAAGAGAATTAAGCTGGGAGATGATTCCATATGATGTTCAAATAATTGGTGGAATAATTCTCCATAGAGGTAATGTAGCTGAAATGAAAACCGGAGAAGGTAAAACTCTAGTTGCTGCGTTTCCAATTTTCTTAAATGCACTTTCAGGTAGAGGAGTTCATTTAATTACCGTAAATGATTATTTAGCACAAAGAGACGCTGAATGGATGGGTGAGGTTTACAAGCGACTGGGCTTATCAGTGGGTTTCATTCTAAATAATATGAGCCCAGATGAAAGAAGAAAAAACTACGATTGCGATGTCACCTACGGAACAAATAATGAATTTGGGTTTGACTATCTTCGAGATAATATGTCGCTCCAAAAAGAAGATCAAGTTCAACGTGAATATTCTTTTGCTATAGTTGATGAGGTGGATTCAGTTCTAATTGATGAAGCGAGAACACCTTTGATTATTTCTGGCGCTGTTGATGCACCCGTGGATAAGACTTTTACTGAATTAAGGCCTTTAATTCAGAACCTCGTGAAGAAACAAAATGAGCTTGTTTCTCAGATTGTAAAAGAAGCAGAAGCGCTTTTGGAAGAGAGTAATAAGAATGATGCAGGATACAAACTGCTTCAGGCACTCCGAGGCGCACCTAAACATCCCAAGGTAATGAAAATTTTTCAAGAATCGGGAACGAAAAAACTTGCTTACCAGGTTGAATCTGAATTTATGAGGGATAAAAAACTTCATGAGGTAGATGAAGATTTATTTTATAGCATTGATGAGAAATCGCACGTTATTGATATAACTGAAAAAGGAAGAAGTTTGCTTGCCCCAAACAAGCCAGAAGTATTTGTTATCCCAGACCTAGGTGAAATGTTGCATGAAATAGATTCGAGTGAAGATATCTCCCAAGCAGATAAAGATAAAGAAAAAGATCTTGCCCATCAAAGTCACGCTGAGATTTCAGCTAAAATACATAATATGAGCCAACTTTTACGCGCCTATACTCTTTACGAAAAGGACGTAGAATATGTTGTTCAGGATAGCAAAGTTCAGATCGTTGACGAGTTTACTGGTCGCGTATTGGCTGGAAGGAGATATAGCGATGGTCTGCACCAAGCCTTAGAAACTAAAGAAAACGTAAAAGTTGAGCGTGAAACTCAAACTCTCGCTACGATTACTATTCAAAACTATTTTAGGATGTACAACAAATTAGCTGGAATGACAGGAACCGCTGAGACTGAGGCCGAAGAATTTGGATCAATCTATAACCTTGAGGTTTTTGTTATACCTACTCATCAACCTGTTATTAGAGATGATCGCAATGATTTGATTTACAAGACAAAAAGAGAAAAATATAATGCAGTTGTAGATGAGATTGCCATAAGATCAAACGAAGGTCAGCCAACACTAGTAGGAACGATTTCTGTAGAAGCATCAGAGTTATTATCTAGAATGTTAAAGCGCAAAGGCATACCCCATAATGTTTTGAATGCCAAGCAACATAAGAGTGAAGCGGAAATAGTTGCAAGAGCCGGTCAAAAAGGTGCAGTCACTATTGCAACCAATATGGCTGGACGTGGAACAGATATAAAACTAGCTGACGAAGTTAAAGACTTAGGCGGATTGCATATAATTGGTACTGAACGCCATGAGTCAAGAAGAATCGACCTCCAGTTACGTGGACGTTCTGGCCGTCAAGGCGATTCAGGTTCAAGCGTCTTTTACCTTTCGCTTGAAGATGATTTAATGAGGCTGTTTAATAGTGAAAGAATTGCCGCTGTGATGGATAGATTAGGAGCAGAAGAGGGTGAGGTTATTACGGCAAAAATGGTTACCCGCGCTATTGAAAATGCGCAGAAAAAAGTTGAACAAAGAAATTTTGGTATACGTAAACACTTACTTGAGTACGATGACGTAATGAATCAGCAACGTCAGGTTGTTTATAATATTAGAAAAAAAGCACTAAATGAAGATGATATCTCAGAAGTTATCAATGAAATGATAGATGATTTCATTGAAGACGAACTTGAAATTTTCGAACAAGAGAATGTGCAAAATTGGGATTGGAGCAATTTAAAGCAAAACCTTTCATCTCATTTATTGCTAGATATCGATTTAAAAAACATTCAAAGTCACTATGATCATGATGATCTTAGCATAGAGGAAGTGAAAGAGTATATTACTAAGCAAGCAAATGAAATCTATTCAAATCGTGAATCTATCATCCAGACTGATATTTTGCGCGCATTTGAAAAATTTATCTCACTAAGAACAATTGATGAAAAATGGAAAGATCATTTGTATGCAATGGATCAATTGAGAGAAGGTATTAATCTTAGAGCATATGGCCAAAAGAATCCATTGCTCGAATATAAATCTGAGGGATTTGAAATGTTTCAGCAAATGATGTCCGATACAAATTCAGAAACGGTTAAAAGGTTGTATCGTACTCAAATTCAAGGTATTGAATCAAACCAAAATAGTACTTTAAACAATACCTCAAATATTCAGGTGAGACATGATGATTCATCCGGAATGGGTTTGAATTCTCCTTCCCTTCAAGATCAAGCAGGTGCTAATTCTAATATCCAGCAAACACCAGCAGTATCTGATGAAAAAATTGGTAGAAATGAAAAAATTAAACTTTTAAGTCCTAGCGGCAAAGAAATTGAAGTAAAATTTAAAAAACTTCAGCATTATATTAATCAAGGATACTCTAAGGTATAAAATATGTCAAAAAAAACAAAATGGGGTTTTTCAACCAAGTCTATTCACGTAGGTAATGATGCCGATAAAGAGCTTGGTTCAGTTGCTCCTCCAATACATTTAACCTCTACATTCAAGCAAGATGCAGTTGGTAAAAATCGTGGGCATGACTATTCAAGGGTTTCTAACCCTACTCGGAGCCGTTTAGAGGAGAATCTTTCTGCTATCGAAGGTTCTAATTATGCAGTCTGCTATAGTTCTGGGATGGCGGCAACAACAGCATTATTTCAATTATTCGATAAAGGGGATCATATTCTAGTTTCAAGAAATACATATGGTGGTACTTACAGGATGGCCACCAATGTTTTGACGAGACAAGGAATATCATTTGATTGGATTGATACGCGCGACCCATCAAATATTAAAGAAAAAATCAAAGAAAATACGAAGCTTGTTCATGTGGAAAGCCCAACTAACCCTCTACTTGAATTATGCGATATAGAGGCAACAGCTGAAATCTGTAAACAAAAAAATGTTTTATTGAGCGTAGATAATACGTTTATGAGCCCATATGGGCAAAGGCCGCTAGGATTGGGTGCAGATATTACCATGCAAAGCTCAACTAAGTCTTTATCTGGCCACTCCGATGTTCTTGGTGGCGTTTTAGCAACGAATGATAAAAGCCTATATGAGAAGCTGCAGTTTATGCTTAAAGCAACAGGTGGCGTTCCAAGTCCTTTTGATAATTGGTTAACCCTAAGGTCTACCAAAACTCTTGCTTTGAGATATCAAAAAGCATCTGATAATGCCTCGAGCCTAGCAAGTTTTTTGTCAGAGAACCCATCAGTCACAAGGACTATTTACCCTGGACTAAAATCGCATCCTCAACATAAGATAGCAATGAAACAACAATTAAGCCCAAAAGGGAAAGTTGTTTTCGGAGCTATGCTTTCAATCGATGTTGGTGATATAAACTTAAGAGATAACTTTTTAAAAAGAATTGAAGTATTTCAGCTTGCTGAAAGCTTGGGAAGCGTTGAAAGCTTGGTTTGTGTACCTTTCTTTATGACACACGCCGCATTACCGGAAGATATAAAATTAGAAATGGGTATAACTAAAACATTGATTAGGCTGTCGGTTGGAATAGAAGATTTAGATGATCTGAAATCTGATCTATCAAATGCTTTAAATAAGTAACATAACTATTTTTTTAAGCAGCTTAAGCTTTGTAATTTCATTCCATAATTAACAGTTAAAAAAACAAGTTTGCCGCGGTGGTGGAATTGGTAGACACGCTGGTCTTAGGAACCAGTGCCTTACGGCGTGAAGGTTCGAGTCCTTTCCGCGGCACAAAAAAATCTTATTCATGCAAGAAAATCAAACCGAAAAAAAATCTACCTTACAAGTAGTAATTCATAGCTTTTTTGTTGTTCCATTAATTATTGCAATTTTTGCCGTAATAATTTTTTTGTTTATTCGCTTAATGACAAGTGAGCCGAATTCAGCTAGAGATTATCTCCAAGACGTTAAAATTGGTGGCACAACCAAAAGATGGCAAGGGGCTTTTGAATTATCCAAGCTGCTGTCAAATCCAAAAATGGTTCCAAAAGATGAAATGTTTGTGAACGAAATGATTTCAACTTTTAAATACGCTTCCAATGATAGAGATGCGAGAATTCAGCAATATCTTGCTATTGCAATGGGCGCTACGAAAGATGAACGCTACACAAAAACACTTATCGATGCCATGAGTGGCGCAGATGAAGGAGTGATTCAAGCATGTGCTTTTGCATTAGGTAATATAGGAAAAAACGATGCCATTGAACCTCTAAAAGCTCTTTTAGAAAGTACTGAACCGCAGATACGTCTTCATGCGGTAATCGCTATTGGGAAGATTGGTGGTCCATCGACAGCCCCCCATTTAAAGAAAATGTTATCAGATCCAGAGCCCAATGTTCGTTGGGATGCATCAATAGCGCTAGCAAAACAAAAAGATTCAAGCGGGAGGTCGATTTTATTAGACCTCTTGGATAGAAAGTATTTAAATTCATTTCCTAATATTGATAATAAAGAAAAAGTTCAGGTCATTTTGGTAGCAATAAGCGTATCGCATTTCATTCAAAATCAGGAACTAAAAGCTGTACTAAGTAATATAAAAGACAAAGATGAAAATTTAAAGATTAGAGAAGCAGCGCGAATTGCTTTAAACAAATTCGTTATTTAAATAAGAAAACACAAGCTCATGCTCGAAAAAGATAAGAAAAAAACCTCAACTATTAGTCCTAAGACCCCTCCACCAGCAGCGTTAAATAAAGTGGAAAAAGAAAACGCTGTAAATCGAAGAACCTTTTTTTCGTGGCTATCTCTTGGTTGGGTTGCTTTTGTAGCTGCAACTGGAGGTTTTTTTACTATGATGCTAAGGTTCTTTTTCCCAAATGTACTCTTTGAGCCCGTACAAACTTTCAGAGCAGGTTTTCCTGATGATTATACCATTGGTGACGTTGACCTAAGGTGGAAAGAAAAATATGGAGTATGGATGGTAAGGAACGATGAGGGAATTTATGTGCTATCTACTGTTTGTACTCATCTAGGCTGCACTCCTAATTGGCAACCCTCCGCTAAAAAATTTAAATGTCCTTGTCATGGTAGCGGTTTTCGAATGACGGGCATACATTTTGAGGGACCTGCACCCAGGCCTCTTGAAAGATTCAAAATATCTCTAGCAGACGATGGGCAAATAATTGTTGACAAGACACAAAAATATCAACAAGAAAAAGGGCAATGGAATGACCCAGAGTCTTTTTTAAAGGTATAATTCTATGAGCGATAAAAAAAATATATTTGAAAGAATAGCTGAAGGACAAATTTGGAAGTCTATCTTCCGCGGAGGCGGTACGCCAAAAACCAGAAGACAGAGGATGATGATCGTCTTAAATTCTGTATTTCTTCATTTGCACCCAGTTCGCCTTCCAAAGCATGCTGTAAAGCTCAAATTTACATGGTGTATGGGAGGGTTATCTTTTTTCATCTTTCTTATCTTAACTATATCAGGCATTCTCCTTATGTTTTATTATCGTCCCACCATTGAATATGCTTATACCGATATTATGGATTTGACAGAGCAAGTACCTTTTGGAATAATGAGAGAGATTCATAGGTGGGGAGCTCACGCAATGGTTATTGCTGTATGGCTGCATATGTTTAGAGTGTTCATGACAGGATCGTATAAACCTCCTAGAGAATTTAATTGGTCAGTTGGTGTAATCTTATTAGTCCTGACGCTTCTTCTGAGTTTTACTGGATATTTATTGCCATGGGATCAGCTTGCGATCTGGGCGATTGCGGTTGGATCAAATATGGCAGGAGCAACACCGTTTCTTGGCGCTGAAGGCCCCGGATCATCGTTGCTTGCCATTGGAGATATAAATTTTATTACGAAAGCAAGCGATGCTCGTTTTGGCTTAATCGGAGGTAGATTTCTTGGTGAAGCAACCCTCCTAAGGTTTTATGTGCTTCATTGTATAGGTTTACCATTTATTATTATGATATTTATGGCTGTTCACTTTTGGAGAATCAGAAAGGATGGGGGAATTTCAACTCCTGTTTAAATATCTATGGATGCATTCAAATCATTAATTAATTATATATCAAACCCCACTATTCTATTTACAGCGGTTTTAGTTGGTTTTCCATTTGTATTTCCTCCAACAAATTGGTTCTACAAAGTCCATAAAAAGTTAGGCATACATAAGCTTTGGACTAAAAAAGGTCTGATAATTATGATCGCTGTAACTGTCGCTTTTTTCATTTTTGGTCTTGGTGATGATAATTTTAAGAAGATTGTTCTAAAACCAGATAACGTTCCAATATCTGGTTTAATAATTCTTCTTATATTTTTCACCTGGTTAAGTCTTAGTCAAGCCTACAAAAATGATAAACTTATTGATGAGGGTAAACCTGTTGACGAGCATTATGAAGCTCCAAATGATAAAGTTTTAGTATGGCCAGACCTTGTTTATGTAGAATTAATTTCTCTAATTCTCTTTTCAGCATTTATGTTAATATGGTCAATTGGTTTACCAGCACCTTTAGAAGAGCCTGCAAATCCATCTGAATCTCCTAATCCAGCCAAAGCACCATGGTACTTCTTAGGCTTACAGGAAATGCTGGTTTATTTTGATCCATGGTATGCAGGTGTTGTATTGCCTACATTTATAATTATTGGACTTATGGCTATTCCATACATTGACACAGATCCAAACGGATCAGGATATTACAGTTACAAAAACAGGATGCTTTCCCTTTCAATATACCTTTTTGGTTGGCTTGTTCTTTGGAATGTTTTGATGATTATAGGAACTTTTCTTAGAGGTCCTAACTGGGGATTTTTTGGCCCATTTGAATACTGGGATTCACATCGTCTAGAGGCTTTGACAAATGTTAATTTATCTGAAATATTTTATATTAAATGGCTAAACATGGGTTTACCTTCAAATATTCTTTTAAGAGAGGCACCTGGCTTGCTAATAATGTTCCTTACATTTGCTGTAATACCCCCCTTATTGGCTAAAACGGCGTTTAGAAGTTTTTATGAAAGACTGGGGAGCACAAGGTATGCAATTTTCGTTGTTTTGATGATATTTGGTGCCCTACTTCCACTTAAAATGTATCTTAGATGGTTTTTTAATTTGAAATATATCATTTCAATGCCGGAATTCTTTTTCAACTTCTAATTTTTTAATATGGCAATCAAACAAGAAGAAAGATATTATAACGTTTTTAAGCTGAACAAATGGTTCGCCATTTCCAGTTTGCTTTTAACTGCTTTTTGGATATTGACTTTTGCTGACGATTACAATAGGCCTTGGAAAAGGTATCAGTCTGATTTTAGAAAAATGGAAATTGAAAACGTCCGAAAAAAACTTACTGATCAGCGTACAGTTTTATCTGACAACCCAGAATATCAAGCCCTTCTATCAAATTTAGAAGATAGAAAGAGCGAACTATTCAGCCAATCAGAAAAAGTTAAAAGTATTGAACAGGAGCTTGCAGAGATTGATGGTGATGTTTATGCTTCAAATCAAGACTTTCAGTTCGCCAAAGCTGATCTAGATGCAGCAAAGTACGCTTTAGAAGAGTCTCGTTATGGTCATGGTGATGTATCAAAGGCGACCAAGGCCTACAACCAACTTAAAAAGAAAACAGATAAAGCCTTCTTAGTTGCAGAGAAAAATCAATCTCTTGTTGATAGCCTTCAAAACGAACTAAAGGTAATGAATTCCTTTATTAAGCAAACTAACGACGCTCTTTATGCTATAGATGGCGAAAAGCAACTACTAGAAAGACAGCTCTCTAAGCTTGACCCTGAGGCAATGTCCTTTGCAAATAAAATTGCTAATATTGTTAGAGACGTTCCAGTTGTTGACTTTATTGACCCATATTATGAAGTAAAGCAAGTCGTTGTTAACGACCTTGAGGACGATCTTGTTTATATGGGTATGCCAAAAGTTGATAGATGCATTACCTGTCATGTCGGTATTGACAAAAAAGGATATGAAGATGCGCCGCAACCCTATACAACTCATCCTAGACTAGAGGAGTTCGTTGGGGGAAGCTCACCTCATCCTTCAGCTGAGTATGGATGTACGACATGTCATGCTGGTCGAGGAAGAGGTACTGATTTTATCTCATCTGGTCACATGCCAAAAAATGAAGAACAAGCAAAGGATTGGAAAGAAAAATATAATTGGGAAGCTTTGCATTATTGGGGAAATAAAATGCTCCCTACACAATATACTGAAGCGGGATGTTATAAATGTCATAGTGACAATATGCCTATCAAGGGCGCAGAGAAGCTCAGTTTAGGTATGTCTACATTTGAAAAGGCTGGGTGTTACACTTGTCATAGCATGGATAGGTGGGGTGAAGAATACCCAAAAGCTGGCCCAAGCCTATATAAAGTTGCATCAAAAACTACAAAGGATTGGACCTATCGCTGGATAATGGAGCCTCGCGCCTTCCGTCATAACACGTGGATGCCACATTTCTTTAAAAAAGGTAATAATAGCAGCCCCGAAGACTTAATTCGGACTGAACAAGAAACACTCGCAATGACAGAGTATCTATTTGAAAAGTCTTCAGATTACGATATGAAAAAGAATTCAATCAGTGGTGACCCTGTAAATGGCGAGCTTTTAGTTTCCTCTCTTGGTTGCTTAGGTTGTCACCAAATTCAGCCCGAGCCTGACCCTGACTACGAACCATCTTTACAAAATCTTAGACTTGAACAGGGTCCTAATTTGATTGGTGTAGGATCTAAAACCGATAGAACATGGTTGTTTAATTGGTTAAAAAATCCTTACACATATCATTCTGGCACCAAGATGCCAAACTTGCGCTTAACAGATCAAGAAGCAAGCGATATTGCTAGCTACCTCCTTTTAAACAAAAACGATGAGTTTGATTCAACTCCCGTACCTTCAGTAAATCAAGAAGTTTTAAATGAAATTTCCTCTGACTTTTTATCACAGCTTAATTCTTCAACTCAGGTAACGAGCCTTTTAAAAGAAATGTCAACAAAGGAAAAACTCCTCTATTCTGGAGAAAATCTGATTGGTCATTATGGATGCTATTCATGTCACAATATCCAAGGGTTTGAAGATAAAAAACCAATTGGAATTTCCCTTAATTATGAAGGAAGCAAACTTATCACCAAGCTAGATTTTGGATTTTGGCACGATAAAATTCCACATACTAAATGGGATTGGTTCTACAATAAAATAAATCAACCTGAAAAGTATGACCTTATTCCTAATGATGATGGAACAGTTACTGTAAAAGAGTTAAGACCACTGGAAAAGTCAAGAATGCCACATTTTGGGTTAGAGCATAAAGAGATTGAATCTCTAGTGACTCTAATAATGGGTTTAGTTAAGGATGAAATACCACCATCGAAGCTTCCAGAAAAATCTCCAACCTATCTGGCTATCGCTAAAGGAGAACAATTCATCCATACGAATAACTGCCTTGGATGTCACAAGCTAGATGATGAAGGTGGTGCTATTTGGCCATCAACAGCAGAATGGCTAAAGGTTGTTGCGGATCAGACCAACGCAGAGGATATGAGCTTAGTTCAAAGTTTCAGTCCTCCATTACTTAACACCCAGGGACGAAAAACTCAACCACAATGGTTACTTAACTGGTTTAAAAATGTGAGTATGGTCAGACCTCATTTAGCTGCTCGAATGCCGAGCTTTGATTATACCGATGAAGAGTGGAACAAGATAATTTCATATTTTCAGTATAAAGATGGCCAAAGTCTGAAATATGAAGATCCTCATAAGTTTACGATGAATTCATCTTCTTATAAGGCTGGAGATAGAATTGCAGAAATGGGTGCTTGTAATAATTGTCACTTTTACGGAGAGGAAAAACCCAAGCAGGCGGTATTGACTTGGGCACCTAACTTAGTGCTAACTAAAGAAAGATTGCGCCCAGAATGGTTAGTAGAATGGTTTGTAAATCCACAGGATGTCATGCCTGGAACTAAAATGCCTGCTCCCTATATACCAACTGAAGAACCAGCGGGCTCAGTTAGAGAAGTTTGGGGTAGTGATGTAGCTAAGATAAGCACAGATAGTACTCTGCTATATAAAGCATTAATTGATTGGATGTGGGGTATGGAAGGACGTTCGGATGTTTCTCGAATTGTGAAACGCCATATTCAGTCTGAAGGCTATGGATTTATAATTGAGGAAGAAGATGATTGGGGAGACGAGGACTGGTAGTCTAAATTTCAAACTAAATTAGAAAATCTTATCTTAACATAAGATAATCTTAACACATTATAAATTTCTTAATCCCTGTATTTGCAGGGTTTTTTTTTGGAAGATTTATTGTTAACAAGATATAAGTTTTTCTATTTCGAAAAAATACTATATATACCAAGCTAGTCATTAAAGCTTAAATAAAATGGATTTAAACAGATGAATACTGGATATAAAAAACCTGACATAAAAAGTTTTTACTATGATAGTGAAATAGAAAGCATACCATCGCTAGATGGAAAAACTATTGCAATTACAGGCACAACATCAGGTACAGGTTTTGTTGCTGCTAAAACAGTAGCAAAAAAGGGTGCTCGCGTCCTTTTATTAAACAGAAAATCAGATCGCTCAAAAAGAGCATACGATTTATTAAAATCTTATGGTTTTGTAGGAGATTTCGTAAACATAGAATGCGACTTGCAAAGTTTTGATTCTGTAAAAAAAGCTGCGCGAACAACTACTGATTTATGTAAAGATGGACTTGATGTTCTTTGTAATAATGCAGGAATAATGGCTTTCAAAGACCAGGCAACCACAGATGGTTTTGATATCCAGATGCAAACCAATCATTTATCTCACTTTTTATTGACCAAGGAATTAATGCCTATTATTAAAGTGACATCTGAGAAAAAAGGTGAAGCAAGAATAATTAATCATACAAGTATCGCAAGGTTTGGTACTAAAAAATTAGAGGCAAAATATTTTGAAAAAAAAGGAGGAATGCTTGGGGGTAATGGCTCAAGTATGATGCTTTCAACTATAATACCGCAGGGACGTTGGATAAGATATGCTCAGACAAAATTAGCTAATGTGGTATTTACTGCATGTCTGCATGAAAAATTTCAAACTAAAGATTTAAGAATTAAATCTTTAGTTGCGCATCCCGGTCTCGCAACAACCGAATTACAGAATACTACAGTAAAAGATGGCGGTATGGGAGCTTGGATGACCAGTCAGTTTATGAAGAGTGGTCAGTCCATGGAAGACGGTGCAATAGGTATAATAAAATGCATTGCAGATGTTAATGCCATGTCCGGTGATTTTTATGGCCCAGGTTCCGGAAAAATGGCAATAAAAGGCGAAGTAGTAAAATTTGGTCTTGAAAAATTTTATAACAATGAAAAGACTAAAAACTTATTATGGAATAAAAGCTGTGAGGCTATTGGGCAAAATTTTATTGTATAATTTAAGTTTTTATGACTTTTACTATTAATTTTAGTCTCATAAGCTGATAGGATGTTTTTTGTTTGCGAGTTGATGGGTAAATTTAGATATGAGAGGAGAATTAAAATTCTTTGCAGGAGCGGCTATTGGCATAGGAATAGGCGCAGCAACTGATAATTTAGGTATAGGAATAGGTATCGGTATTACTTTTGTTACTGCATTATCCCAAATTAAAAATGAACAAAAGAGCACTAAATCAGATTCAAGTGAAGAGGATGTAGTAATTAATTTTAACCAAATGAATAGAAGAAAAAGAAAAGCCAAGAACGACGTAGAAGAGTAGAGCCCCACATTCGTGGGGTTTATTGTTTGTTGGATGAACTTAACTAAAAAAGACAAAATTGAAATATTTGAAAATGCAATAAGCTGGATTGTTGTTATAGCAATGTTTATTTATGGTGGAGGGAAGCTAGTTCAATTTGATAGTGTAGCTGAAATTAATAAAACTGTATCCGAAATGACTGGCATGGAATTGATGTGGGCATTTTATGGCTACTCAAAGCCGTTTGCTATTACATTAGGATTTTTTGAGTTGTTTGGTGGATTTTTAATTCTGATTAAAAGAACTCGAATAATCGGTTGTTTATTCACATCGTCTATTCTTGTGAATGTTATCATTCAAGACATATACTTTGAAGTTCATTTGGGAGCTTTGAAAGCTGCGATTCTATATCAATTACTGATATTTATTATTCTATTGTTTAATAAAGAAAAATTAATATCGAGTATAAAAACGTTGCTGAAATCTGACAAAATTGAGCAGACCAAAACTAAATTTTTTATAAAGACTGCAATTGCTTTAGGGATATTTATTAGTTTGAGAATTTTAGAATATTTTATAACCATTAAATGGTAAAAGCCAGTTGCCAGCTAAATCAAAGAGGGTATTGCTACATAAATGCTAGATTCTAGTAGAGATGTTTTGCTCCTAGATGGGGACTGTGGCCTATGTCACTATTTAGCATTTTTCATGGAGCCAAGACTGGCACCCGATGCTGATATTGCATATAGGCCTATAAAATCAAATGATGCTCAAAAACTAATTCAAACATTTCCTGTATGGCAGCAAGGGCTTGATACTGTTTACTTGTTTAGGAATGGTCGTTCTTATAGTCGATCTGCGGCGGCAATACGGTGTTTACTTTATTTAAGGTGGTATTGGAAGATATGGTTTTTTATCTTTTGGATTATCCCGCTACCAATACGCGATACGATCTACCAATTTGTAGCAAAATACAGGCACTATGTTTTCAAGAGACCAGAAACTTGTACATTTAGGATTGATTGAACTTTGTAAGCTTAATTACTGAAAATGGATAGTTTGGGTATACTTAAATGAAGTCACGTAAATACTTATCAATAATTCGATGCCTATTCGTCCTCTAGATAATTAAAAATAGAAGAAAATGCGTGAGTTTTATAACCTATAAATCTGTTTTAAGTATATAATAAAAAAGCTCCGAGAAATCGGAGCTTTTTTATTATATACAGGTAAAATGATTTACTTTTTCTTAGGTCGACTAAACTCAAAATTAACCACTGCTTTTCCAGACTTGACAGTAACATTTTGAGACAATGTCCTTTTATTTCCGAATTTTTCCTGCCAGGCAACAATTTCATATGTACCATCAGGAACATTAGCAATGCTAAACTTTCCGCTTTTATCTGTTACAGCATAAAATGGATGATCGAAAACTTGTGTATAGCTTTTCATCCAAGGATGAACATCACATTTTATAACGAAAACATCTTCAGCTTTACCAAATACTGTAGATTTTTCTTTAAGCGTCTTTGGCATTCCAAAATTGAATTCTCGATTAACTTTTGGTAGTCCATGGATATTGTGCATTGTTGCGTCACTATTGAGTATTTTTACAGGTTGGCCTGCTTGAACGCCCATTACATGAGGTGTATATACACATCCCGCTTGATCTAAAGTTTTCGCTTCTTTAGGAGCGCTCCCGCTGTAGTCAACATTTTTAAGGTAAACTAAAACGTTTGCTAAGTTACCTTTTGCATCTACAATGAAAGATTCTGCTTTTGCAGCTTCTTGATGTGAAGATGCGCATACTGGGTCAGCATCCATTCTTAGTCGCTTAGCTTTTGGAGCTTTTCCAACATATTTTACATTGCCCGTTACTTCGCCTGCGATTAAGCTTCCCCCAAGCATAGTAAATATTAGACTGATTACAAATTTATTCATTTTTTCTCCGTAGTACTTAAAATTATATTATATGAAGGGTAAATTTAGATAAAATAACAAATTTAAAACAACAAACTAAATGTATAAATATATCAAAATTTTACCAAAATCAACTTTGTAGATAATTAATATAAATCATAAATTTAATTAACATTAATTTAGAATTTCGAAAACATATCACTAATTAGCCCCGAAAAAATAATACATTAAGAAAAAAGGCATTTAATGAGCGAAGAACAACACCATCAGAGTTTTTGGTCAAAATATATTTGGAGCACAGATCATAAAGTAATTGGTATTCAATACGGGATAACATCTCTTGTTTGGTTGCTTGTTGGCTTTGCACTCATGGCAATTATGCGCTACCAATTGGCTTACCCTGGGTCACCTGTTCCAATAGTTGGCAGTCTTTTAGGGGAAGGCGGAATTTTACCCTCTGAAATGTATAATTCACTTGGAGCAATGCATGGAACAATCATGATATTTTTAGGCGTAGTTCCTTTAGCATTTGGTGCATTTGGAAACTATCTAGTCCCATTACAAATTGGCGCTATAGATATGGCATTTCCAAAACTCAACGCCGCTTCTTATTGGACATATTTTTTAGGATCCGTGATAATGGTTTCGGGTTTCTTTGTGCCTGGAGGAGCTGCAAATTCAGGCTGGACATCCTACCCACCTTTAGCTAATACTGCAACGATGGGCCAAACTGTTTGGTTGCTTGGAATGGTTATGCTAATTACGTCATCACTATTGGGATCAGTAAATATACTGGTAACAGTAATTCAATTACGAGCTGATGGAATGACTTGGATGAAACTTCCAATTTTTGTTTGGACTCAGTTTATTACCGCTTTTTTATTATTGCTTGCATTCCCTCCACTTGAAGCCGCTGGAGTTCTTCAGTTGATGGACCGTTTAGTAAATACTAGTTTCTTCATGCCTAGCGGATTAGTTGTTTCTGGTGAGGTACTACAAAATGCTGGTGGCGGAAGTCCTCTTTTGTGGCAGCATTTATTTTGGTTCTTAGCGCACCCTGAAGTTTATGTTTTAATTCTACCTGCTTTTGGCATAGTAACAGAAGTAATCGCAAATAATACAAGAAAACCAATTAAAGGTTACAAATCCTTAGTATACGCTATGATATTTTTAGGGTTCATGTCATTCATCGTTTGGGCTCATCACATGTATTTAACAGGAATGGGCACTACAATTGGAGCATTTTTTCAAACTACAACAATGATTATCTCTATCCCTTCAGTTGTCATACTAACCGCGCTTCTACTTTCTTTATGGGGTGGCTCTATAAGATTTAATACTCCCATGCTTTTTGCTTTAGGATTTTTACCAATGTTTGGAATAGGTGGTCTCACTGGACTGCCTCTAGGTTTGGCAGCAGCAGATATACACCTTCATGATACTTACTATGTCATAGGACATTTTCATTATGTTGTTGCACCAGGCACTATCTTTGCACTTTTTGCTGGTATATATTATTGGTTTCCAAAATTAACAGGAAAACGTACAAATGAAACATTGGGCAAATTGCATTTCTTCTCTTCATTTATATGTATGAATGGGGTATTTATGCCAATGTTTGTTACTGGGTTAGCTGGAGTATCAAGAAGACTATGGGATGGAGGAGAATCTTATGCGCATGCAGCTGGAGTATTCCAACTTAATGAAGTAATGTCTATTTCAGCTTGGATGCTTGGTGTTGCTCAGCTGTTCTTTATTGTTAATATGATTATTAGTTTACGTTCTAAAAAAACTGGTGAAGTAAACCCATGGAATGCTACCACTATAGATTGGACCGATACTACTTCTCCACCACTTGGACATGGTAATTTCGATAAAGTTCCAACTGTTTATAACGGTCCCTACGAGTACAGCGTTCCAGGGTCAAAAGAAGATTTCTTACCACAAAGTCAAAAAGGTTAATTTGTATGGATATACCATTTAATGTAAAAGAACGTCCTGATACTGGGCTTTACAACGGGAAACTAGGAATTTGGTTTTTTCTAGCATCCGAGGTAATGCTCTTTGGTGGATTATTTTCTGCTTACATTTTTTTGAGGACTGGAGTTGACAACTGGCCTGCAGGCACAGATTATCTAGATGTTCCCTTAGCTACTCTGAATACTTTATTTCTAATATCCTCTTCAGTTACAATGGTTATGAGCTGGGCATCTCTTAAGCTAAACGATTTTAAGAAGTACAAGCTATATACGCTTATTACGCTATTATTTGCCTTTGGATTTTTAGTAATAAAATACTTTGAGTACAGCGCTAAGTTCGCCCATAATCCACCTTATTTGCCAAGCACAAATAATTTTTTAGGTATATATTTTACAATGACCGGTTTACATGTGCTTCACATAATTGGCGGTATATTAGTAATAGGATATTTTTATGGACCAGGATCAAAAATGTGGGATTCTGAGCCTGAGCGATTTACCAATAGAATAGAAATTGTTGGCTTATATTGGCATTTTGTTGATTTAGTATGGATCTTTTTATTTCCAGTTTTGTACTTATTATGAAGGATATTGAATGACACCTGAAGAAGTTAAACATCACATTAAAACCTACGTTTTAGTTTTTATAGCCCTTGCGTTTTTAACAATAGTCACTGTCGCAATTTCCTACATCGATCTTGGCGTAAAAGGAGGTATTGCTCTTGGATTATTTGTAGCGAGTATAAAAGCTTCACTCGTAGCATGTTATTTCATGCATTTGATTGATGAGAAATCAACTATTTATTGGACGCTTATAGCTACAGCTATTTCATTTTTAATTTTAATTTTTCTTCCTGTCGGAGCATTTCTTGCTCAAGCGAGGATATATTAGATGTCAATAAAAACATTTCATCTTCTTTTTATTGTTTCATCATTTATTTTGTCTTTGGGTGTGGGTGTTTGGGGTATCAGAGAGTACCCTGCTATTGCAGCAATTTCGTTTATTGGTAGCGTGGCATTAGTCTATTATGGTATCCAGGTTTTTAAAAAATTTAGAACAATCTGATTTATGAAAAAGCCAATTATTTTATTTACAATCTTATATGTTTTATTCTCATACGACATTGTTTACGCTTGTGCTACATGCTTTGGAGATCCTAATTCAAAGGCAACACAAGGAATGAATCTTGCTATCATTACTATGCTCACTATTACAGGCGGAGTTTTAAGCAGCTTTATTTCCTTTATTTATATATTGAATAAACGCGCAAAAGATTATGCAAAAAAACTCACAAAAAGTGAAAACTTTACTGGAGGAAATTAAAGTTGCTTGAATTATTAAGAAAATTTGGACTACCATCTGTTTCTGCTTCATCGCAAGGACCTGCAATTGATAATGTAATTTCACTAGTGCATTGGCTGATGCTTGTTTTGTTTGTTGGCTGGGGAGCTTATTTTATTTACACTCTTATACGTTTTCGCTCTTCTCGTCAAACTAAGGCAGATTACAGGGGAGTTAAAAGTCACTATTCTACTTATGTAGAGGCAGCGGTTGCATTGATAGAAGTTGCGCTTCTTATAGGTTTTGCGTTTCCTATTTGGGCAAGCAGAGTTAATGATGTCCCAAATAGTATAAATTCAGTTCAAATACGAGTAATAGGTCAGCAATATGCGTGGAATATTCATTATCCAGGACCAGATAATATTTTCGGATCAACAAAAATCAACCTTGTTGATGAAGCTGAAAACCCAATTGGAATAGATAGATCTGATGAAAATGCTAAAGATGACATTGTTACCATCAACCAGCTTCACATTCCAGTAGATAGACCCGTTAATGTCTTATTGTCTACAAAAGACGTCATTCATAATTTTAAACTACCAGAATTTAGAGTTTCGCAAGATGCAATATCTGGAATGGAAATTCCAGTTTGGTTCAAAGCCACTATGACATCTGAAGAATTTCTAGAAATCGCAAAAGGCGGACCAAGAGAAGGAAAAGGTTTTGAGATTGCTTGTGCTCAGCTTTGTGGATTAGGGCACTACAGAATGAAAGGCTACTTAACGGTTCACGACGATGAAGGTTATGCTAACTGGATAGACGAACAGCAGCAATATCTCCTTGAAGAAGCTGAGGATGAAGACGATGATTGGGGTGATGATGAGTGGTAAAGAACACATCTTGTAATTGCTGTCAATTTTTCTATTATAGAAGTTTACTTGGCGCTTCAATTATAAAAGCTAACACTAAAACTCAATAATTCTAATGCACTTATCTATAAATATAGCAGTAAGACGATTATCTAAAATTATTGTATTAATGACTCTTTCATTAATATTCGTAGGAGCTTTAATCAAAAGTCATGAAGTTGGTTTGTCTGTACCAGATTGGCCCACATCTTACGGTAAGCAAATGTTTTCATTTCCATTTTCTGATATGGTTGGCGGAATATTCTACGAACATGGCCACAGACTTTTTGCAACTATTGTAGGTTTCTTCACATTGCTCCAGTTTATCGCATTATCTTTTACAAACTACCCCTCTTGGATTAAAAAAATGAGCTTTGTTGCATTAGTTTTAGTTATAGCTCAAGGAATTCTTGGTGGTATGACTGTAATATTTTTTCTTCCACCCCAAATTTCAATTATTCATGGTGTGTTGGCTCAGATATTCTTTGTTTCAATTATTTTTATTGCATATAGCTTATCTTTAAGCAGGGTTAATAAAAATAGTGACCCATATCCTCTTTTTATAAGACGAGCTGCTCTTATTATTACTTTATTAGTTTTCGTTCAATTAATTCTTGGCGCTCTAATGCGGCATACTTCATCTGGGTTAGCTATACCTGATTTTCCAAAAATGGGAGGATTGTGGGTACCCACATTTTCCGATAATATGATCAACAATATAAATGCAGAACTTTTTGATAGAAATTTAGATATGGTATCAAAGTGGCAGGTGGTGATCCATTTCCTACATAGGCTAGGCGCTTTCATTATTACTTTAGCATTATCATTCTTTATATATAAATTTCGCAATATGGTAAAAAAGAATTCAATTGAGTCAAAGGCATTAATTTTAATATCTGTTTTATTATTGATTCAAATTATATTGGGAGCATCTACCGTAATAACAGAGAGGCTTCCTTTTGTTGCTAGTTTTCATGTGGTTACAGGAGCAGCTTTACTCGGATGTTGTGCTCTATTTGTGATGATAACTCAATCTAACAAGATAAAAGAGTTTAATTTTTGAAGCTTGTAAAAGAAAAAGCAAAATCTAAGCTTTCAGTATATTTAGAGTTAAGCAAGCTAAATATACTATCTCTTGTTTTGGTATCCACATTTTTAGGTTATTACCTTGCAGGGTCAGGCGTAGAATCTTGGCCTCACTTACTTTTAACTCTGCTTGGTACATCTATGACTGCATCAGGATCTGGAGCGCTTAACCATTACCTAGAGCGTGAGACTGATAAGCAAATGATTCGCACTAAAAATAGACCTCTTCCAGCTGGGTTGATTAATCCAGCTGAAGTTTTATCATTTGGAGTTTTAATGGTATTGATCGGAACAACCTTACTGGTTTCGCAAATAAATGCACTGACCGGTTTTATCGCACTTCTCACATCTTTCTTATATATTATGGTATATACGCCCTTAAAAAAAATTACATGGCTCAATACTTCAATAGGTTCTATTCCTGGAGCATTGCCAATTATAGGTGGATGGGCTGCATCATCAGAAACAATCGGTACAATGGCGTGGATTCTATTTGCGATGATGTATTTGTGGCAACATCCACATTTTTATGCAATCGCATGGATGTGTAGAGAGGATTATGCCGATGCTAAACTTAAAATGCTTCCAGTTGTTGATTCTTCGGGTAGCAGCACATTAAGACAAATATTTTGGCACTTACTTCTAATGGTTCCAATTTCAATTATCCCTGTAATACAGGGATATCTTGGGAACATTTATCTTGCTGGTGTTGTTATTATCACATGCGCATTCTTTGTCTCTGCGCTTCCTTTTGCCAGAGATATGTCACATAAAAATGCCCTTCTATTACTAAAGGCATCTGTTATTTATTTGCCTGTACTATTATTTGTCATCATAATTGATATAGGAATTGCAATATGAATTTAAACTTTAGAATTAAGATATATGCTGTAGTGGCTATCTTTCTAGCCATTACATACTTTGTAAAATTCACTAGCGACCAAGAACCTTTACCCATTATTGGAAGCATACCAGAATTTGAATTTGTTGATAGTGACGGTGAATCGGTAAGTCTAAACACCTTAAAAGGTAAAGTTTGGGTAGCGGATTTTATTTTTACAACGTGCACAATGGCCTGCCCAATGATGACGGGTAACATGAATATCATTCACAAAAAATATAAAAAAAACGACGACCTAAGGTTAGTTTCAATATCAGTATACCCAGAGTATGATACGCCTGAAGTATTAAAGAAATATGCCGCGCAGTATGAAGCAAACACTGAAAAATGGCATTTCTTAACAGGAAAAGAGGCTGCCGTAAAGAAGGTTATTAAAGACGGATTTAAGATGGGTGATTATGAGGATATAATTTTTCACAGTGAAAAGTTTGCCTTGGTTGATAAGAATGGATTGATAAGATCTTATTACAATGGAATGAAAACTGAAGATATGAATAAGCTTAAAAAAGACATCGACCGCTTGTTAAAACAAGACTCATGAACACTAAGGATAATTTTTGGATTAAAATTATATATATCGTTTCTGTTATTATCTCAGGAGCTGTTGCTTTTTTAATACTTGGTCCAAGACCAGAAGGAGTGAATGGCTCTCTTAACGTTTCTGTTCTTCCAAAAGTCAATGCTAGTATAAACGCTGTCACAACCTTATTGCTTGCTTGGGGCTACTTCTTAATAATTAAAAAAAAGCGCAGATTGCATAAAAACGTCATGCTTTCATCTTTTGCAATGTCTGGAGCATTTCTTGTAAGCTATATTATATATCATTGGTTTAAATCTGGCCCTAAAAGCTATACTGGTGACTTTTCAACGTTTTATTATTTTATATTATTTACGCATATAATTTTAGCTGCTATTATTATTCCTTTGGCTTTACTTACTCTTTATAGGGGATGGACTGATAATATTCAACTACATAAAAAAATCGCAAAAATAACCCTGCCCCTCTGGCTTTATGTTTCTGTTACGGGTGTAGCAATTTATTTTATGTTGTATTGATTTGATAAGTAATCAGCAATCATATTGTTGCTCAGCGAATAATCTTTCAGTAAGTTAATGAGCAAAACTTTTAATCCTATTTTATGACTAAAAAACAAACATACTCATCGCAAGAAGTGTCAAAATATTTGTCAAAAGCCCCCGGGGCTGTTAGTGCATATATTTCTGACCTTGAGCAGCAAATACAAAATCTTTCACAGATTGGATTAGCGCTGTCAAAAGAGAGAGATATGTCTAAGCTCCTTGAGATGATTTTACTTGAGGCAAAGCGTATTTCTAATTCTGATGGAGGTACTTTATATATGATGACTGATGATAAGAGGCTCAAGTTTGAAATAATGATGACAGATTCACTCAACTTCCATATGGGCGGAACTTCAGGAGAGGAGATACCATTTTATCCAGTAAAATTATTTGAGGATAATGGTGAGCCAAATAATTCAATGGTTGCTGCATACGTTGGTCTTTCAGGAGAGACTGTGAATATTCAAGATGCATACAAGGCCAAAGGCTTTGACTTTTCAGGCACAAAAATGTTTGATGAGAAAACTGGTTACCATTCAAAATCATTTTTGACTGTCCCATTGAAAAATCATGAGGATGAAATAATTGGAGTGTTGCAGCTTCTAAATGCGCAAACCAATAAAAATAAAAAAATTATTGAGTTTAGTGCCGATATTCAGAGCAAGGTTGAGGCGCTTGCTAGTCAGGCAGCTGTTGCAATTACAAATAAAAATTTAATAAAAGACCTTGAAAATCTTTTTGAGTCATTTATCAAGTTGATTGCATCCGCAATTGATGCAAAATCACCATACACGGGTGGGCACTGCGAAAGAGTACCCGAAATTACAATGTTATTAGCTGAAGCTGTAGTTAAAACAAAAACAGGACCATTTGCTGATTTTAATTTGTCTGATCAGGAAATGTATGAATTAAAAATCGCTGCATGGTTACATGACTGCGGAAAAGTCGCAACTCCAGAATTTGTTGTTGATAAGTCAACAAAACTTGAAACGATCTATGACCGCATTCACGAAGTTGAAACTAGATTTTCTGTTCTTCAGCGCGATAGAGAGATACTAAAACTAAAGAAAGAATTATCAATTGAGCGCGATAGCTCGCTTACCGTTAATCAGAAGAATGATAAATTTAAAGAGATTAAAAGCGATTACCAGAAGTCAATTAGACAATTAAAAAAAGACCTCTCTTTTGTGAAAGAATCAAATATCGGCGGTGAATTCATGTCTGATGAGAAGAAGGATAGAATCAATGAAATTTCAAATTATAAATGGAAACCTAACGGCAAAATTCAAAACTTTCTGTCAGAGAATGAAGTGTATAATTTAACAATCCCAAGAGGGACACTAACACCTGAAGAGAGACAGGTTATCAACGACCATATTGTTGTTACAATCAATATGCTTGACGAATTGCCCTATCCAAAGCATTTAAAAAATATACCTGAATTTGCAGGAGGCCACCATGAAAAACTTGATGGTACTGGTTATCCTAAAGGCTTAACAAAACACGAAATGTCTATTCAGGCGCGAATCATGGCAATCGCAGATATTTTTGAAGCTTTGACTGCTCGTGACCGACCTTATAAAAAAGGCAAGACATTAAGTCAGGCGATGCGCATTTTAGGGTTTATGAAAGATGATGCTCACATTGACGTCGATCTTTTTGATATTTTTGTAAAGAAAAAGATTTACATGAAATATGCTAAAGGTTTTCTGGAACCTGAGCAAATTGACGAAGTCACTTTTAAATAAGTAGTTTTATATGACTTTTGAAATAATTTTTGTCTTAGGCCTTATCCTTTTGGCCTTTATTTTATTTATTACTGAAAAGTTTAGCTTAGATGTGACCGCCCTTCTTGTTTTAACAATCTTATTTGTTGGTGGGTTTTTGACCGTTGATGAAGCAATATCCGGTTTTTCAAACCCAGCTGTTATTACAATAGGATTACTTTTCATTTTAAGCAAAGGTTTGCAAAAAACTAGAGTTTTGGAATACTTAATTGTTCGAATAAATAAACTCGTTTCTAGGTCAAGAAATTTAGGACTTGGAGTTTATTTATTAACAATTGCTTTTGCAAGTGCATTGATGAATAATACTGCAATTGTCGCTGTTTTTATGCCTGTAACAATTAGACTCGCACATCAATATCACATGAGCCCGTCCAAGCTTTTAATTCCTCTTAGCTACGCTGCTATAATGGGCGGTACTTTAACTTTAGTTGGCACATCTACAAACCTAATCGTTAATTCAATTTATGTAGAGAGCGGTGGAAGTCCATTGGGTATGTTCGAATTTGCTAAGTACGGCTGGATTACTCTTGTTGTGGGCTTAGTATATGTTTTGTGGATTGCTCCAAGGATACTGCCCTCCCGCACAGTTACATCTAGCTTAACTCAAAGCTATCATATGGCGGGATATTTAACAGAAATGAAGATTTCAGCAGATTCACCATTAGTTGGATCAACATGTCAGGATCGAAATGTAAACCAGAGCTATGATGTGATAGTTCTTGATATTCAAAGAGAAGGAAGGTTGATAACCTACAATGTTGGAAGGCAGATACTAAAAGAAGATGACATCCTTTTTGTAAAGGGCTCGGTTGAAAGCTTTTTACGTATGAAAGAAGTGGAGAAGGTCAACCTTCTTACGGACGAGAAGCTCACTCAATCAGAGCTTGAGCAAGATGATAATATACTTGTTGAATGTATGGTGACAGATCAGTCTGATGTAGTAGGAAAGACTCTACGCGAATCACGTTTTAGAAAAAGATTTGGCGCCTTTATTTTAGCTATAAGAAGAGAGGGTTTAATTATACGAAAAAAAATAGCCCATGTCGTTTTGCACACATATGACACTCTTTTGGTGTATGGAGGCAAAAGACAGATTTCTGAACTCGCGAAATCTGGGAAATTTATTTTGCTAGGGGAATTACAAGCTGATTTAGTAAAAGTACGTTTTTGGTGGTTGAGCATTTTTTGCGTTGTATTAACTATTGTGCTTGCCGCAATCGGCATTACCCCAATTATAAAAGGCGCTCTAGTAAGTATTGTAGTTTTGATGATATTTAGGGTGATTTCACCTAATGAGGCCTATGAATCTATTCATTGGCAAGTTATTGTGCTTATTGCCTCCCTTATTCCTTTAGGGATCGTTATAGAATCATCAGGTACAGCGGCTTACATTGCAAACTCGATGATTAATTATGTAGATACATATACACCGGATATCCAGCCTTATATTTTATTTGGTTTAATTTATTTTGTCACTATGGTAATGACAGAAGTTTCTTCAAATACTGCTACTGCAATTATAATGACGCCTATAGTAATAGCGATTACCGGTGAAATGCAGCTTGATTCTAGACCTTTTATTTTTGCTGTATGCTTTGCTGCTTCTGCTTCTTTTAGCACACCAGTTGGATACCAGACAAACTTAATGGTTTATGGTCCTGGAGGTTATAAATTCTCAGACTATATCAAAGTCGGAATTCCACTTGCCATTACTTTTTGGCTTTTAGCGATATTGATTATTCCGCTAATATGGTCATTTTAATTTTCACTTCTTTTACATTTAATTAAACAATAGTTAAAATTTATGACTCGCGTTGAACAGAAAAAAACACCCCTTAAGACCTTTCTTGGCAATCCAGTTAAATCAATGTGGAGCTTAGCGATTCCAATTATGGTTGGGATGGGAATTCAGACTTTGTACACAATTATTGATATGATATTTATAGGAAGATTGGGTGGTGACGCTATTGCTGCCGTTGCATTCAACATGCCGATCTTTTTTTTTGTAATGGGCCTTTCATTTGGCCTTGGTAATGGTGTGACAGCTTCTATAGCTAGATTTATTGGATCTGAAGATAAAGTAAATGCAGATAACTCTGCTGAGCACGCATTAGTTTTCGCATTTATTATTAGCGCCGTACTTACCTTGTTAGGTTTGCTATATGGAAAAAGAATTTTGATCTTTATGGGTTGCACTAAAGAGATTTTACCTTTAGCCTGGGATTATCTCCGCATAAGCTGCTATGGTATCTCTTTTGGTATTTTCTCAGGATTCTTTAGATCTATTCTTGCTGGTGAAGGAGAGATGAAATTACCTATGATTGTAGCTGGGCTAGGAACGGTGTTAAATACCATCCTTGACCCTATTTTTATTTTTTACCTAGACTATGGTGTAGCTGGCGCTGCCTGGGCAACAACTATAAGTCAAATCATAGTCTGGTGCATTTTTGTATACATGCTTTTTATCAAAAATCTGACTTATATCAAATTTAAGTTAAAAGATTTTTCGCCATCATCTTACATAGTGTTGGATATTGTTAAAGTCGGAGTTCCTGTATCAATGTCAATGATTGTTATGGCATTGGGGCAACTAGTATTCAATAGATTGTTAATCAACTATTCAACCAGTGCTGTGGCGGCATATCAAATAGGGGGGAGGATTGATATGTTAGTCTTTTTGCCTATATTTGGAATAGCTTCAGCCTTAACAACCATAATAGGAATGTTTTATGGTGCCAATGAAATTGATAAGATTAAGTTTATATCTTGGTACGGAATTAAAAGCTCTGTGATAATAACCACCTTTTGTTCAATCTTTTTATTTATGTTTGCACCAACAGTAATAAGCGTATTTACATCTGATGCTAACATTCAAGATATATCTGTATATTATTTAAGAACTATATCTATCCTTTTCCCATTTATTTCAATTGGTTTAACAATTGGGAGAATTTTACAAGGACTAGGGACTGGTATGCCATCATTAATTATCACTATAATTAGGGTGATTGGCGTAGCGGGTCCGTTAGCGTACTATTTTACATTTGTATTAAATAAGCCGGTAGAATGGATTTGGTATAGCATGTTTATATCTGGTATTTTTGCGACGCTTATTTCAATAACATGGATTAATTTAGCCTTCAAAAAAATGTCTAAAGTTTAAAGTTATAAGGAAAGAGCTAATGACCCTTTTAAGTTCAGATCAACTAAATGAAAGTTCGAAAAAAATAAATGATTGGGAATTCAAAAATAATGCGATTTCAAGGTCATTTAAATTTTCATCTTATATGGATGGTATTAATTTTGTTCACTCACTAGCTTTAATATCTGAAAACGAAAATCACCATCCAGATATTTCAATTGGATGGTGTCAGGTAGATATAGTATTTACTTCACACGACCTTGGTGGTGTAACAGAAAAATGTATAAAGATGGCAACCCTGGCGTCAAAATTGTTTGAGGAGAAGAATAAAGATGAGATCTAATGCAATAATTATAATCGTTGTATTATTTAATTTTACCTTCTCTCAAAATGCAAACTTAAAAGAAAAATCAATATCTGCAATTAAAATAGAAGAAGCGCCTGAAATCGACGGTAAAGTTATAGGTGATCCTGTTTGGGAAAAAATTAAGCCAATTACTGGTTTCACTCAACAAACACCCGATGAAGGTAAGTCTTCAAAAGAAAAAACTTTTGTTAGGCTAGCCTTTGATAAAGACAACCTCTATTTGTCTGCTATTTGCTTTACCAATCAACCAGAAAATATAATTATTAATGATACTAGAAGAGACTCTCCTCTTGATGATATGGACAGCTTTATATTTATACTAGATACATTTAATGATAACCAAAATGGCTATGCTTTCGGAACAAATGCTGCTGGTATAGAATATGATGCTCAAATAACCAAAGGAGGTGAGAATATATCTAGAATAGGTAGATTTTCGTCAGGAGCAGGAGGAGCTTTCAATATTAATTGGGATGGTTCTTGGACAGTAAAAACTCAAATCAATGACATGGGATGGAGCTCTGAGTTTAAAATTCCTTTTAAAACCTTGCGTTATAAAAGTAAAAGAATGCAGGAGTGGGGTATAAACTTTCAAAGAGTAAATGCGTCTATACAGGAAGTTTCGCATTGGAGTTTGATAAATCGGCAATTCACGGTTAATAGGTTAATTTCAGCGGGAACATTGAACAATATTAGTCCGCCAATTTCACAAAACATAAAATTTATTCCTTATTATTTGGCTCAAAGAAACTCTTTTTCTGATGATGATTTAAAAAGAAATGATCTCAATAGCGATGGAGGTTTTGACGGAAAGATTAGTATTGGTTCAGGCTTAAATCTTGATCTGACCTATAATACAGATTTTGCCCAAGCTGAGGCAGATGAGCAACAAATAAATCTTGATCGTTTTAGCTTATTTTTTCCAGAAAAAAGGGCATTTTTTCTGGAAAATGCGGGGTTATTCTCAGTTGGCGATAATTCCTTTGGTGGTTCAGAAGTATCCATGTTTTTTAGTAGAAGGATTGGTATTGATGAAGACGGTAATCAGGCCCCTATTAATGGAGGCGCTCGATTAACTGGGAATATTGCAAATATGCGTGTTGGGTTATTAAATATGAGCACAAAAGCTGTAGGTGACAATCCTTCTAGTGAATATCAAATACTTCGATTAAAGAAAGAGCTTCCAAATAGATCACACATAGGAGCAATTGTTACAAATTTAGTAAAGTTAAGTAATGAAAAATATTCAAATGAGGTGATTGGTCTTGACGCGAAATGGGGAATAGGTGAGATAAGTCAGATTGATGGATATACTGCTGTATCCAAAACACCTTTTCTTGATAGAAACAAAGCATATGCTTTTAGGCTTCAAGCCTCCTCTACAGGAAAGAAGTTTTCAAATGCTTTTTCCTACACTGAGATTGGTGAAGACTTTAATCCTGAAATGGGTTTTTTAAAAAGAAGCGGTGGCTACAGAAAATGGTCGGGAAGAATTTTTACCAGACTTAGACCTGAAAATTCTTTAGGTATATTAGAGCTTAGGCCTCATATAAATTATGACGGATACTGGAAGCTGGATGGATTTCATCAGACAGGAAAGCTTCATGTGGATAACCATTTAGAATTTAGATCTGGATACGAAATTCACACTGGCGTTAATTTTAAAAAAGAAGGTCTAACTGAAAACTTTGAAATTTTTCCATCTAAAAATATCATTGTTCCAAAATCAACATATGACCATGTTGAAGCTCAAATTTATTATACAACTCCACCTACCTATAAGTTGAGCTTCAGCGTGATGAATTATATTGGTGGGTTTTTTGGTGGTGAAAGAGTTAGTTCTTCTCCACGATTAAAAATAAGACTAGGTGATAATTTTAATTCAGAGTTTAGTTATAATTATAATAACGTAAAATTACCAGGTGGTAATTTTAATACCTATCTAACTCGATCAAGGTTGACCTACTCATTTAACCCTAAAATGTATGTTCAAGCGCTTATACAGTATAATAATCAAACGAACGAAAGTTTTATTAATTGGAGATTTATATTACAGAGAACTGCGGCATCGGGGCTCTATCTTGTTTATAATCAAATGGAGGATTATGATGGAATTCTTACAACTCGAAACAATACACTGATTCTAAAATATAGCCATCTCTTTGACTTTTAGTTTTAAAGTATTTTTTAAAGCCTTTAACTAGTGTATTATTTGATCATTACCACGATATTGTGGTCCTTCTCATTTAGCCTTATCGGAAATTCTCTTGCTGTTGAAATGAATTCATGGACTCTTGCTTTTCTACGTTCATTTATTGCATGCATATTTTTTGCGCCTTGGATTAATTTTAAAATCCCTTTTAATTATGCAATCAAAATGACAATGATTGGATCATTGCAAATTGGTATTATGTATTTGCTATATCTTAATTCGTTTAATTATGCATCTGTCCAAAAAATTCTTTTATTTACCGTAACAACGCCATTTTATGTATCTATGATCTCTCAAATACAAAAAAGAGAATTTAAGCTTTTTACTTTTTTTATTGTTTTTATATCCGTTATTGGTGGTTTAATAATTAGAATGACATCTTTTAATATTGCTGATTTGACTGCATTACTTCTCGTTCAGCTTGCAAATATTTGTTTTGCATTAGGACAGATTCTTTACAGGGAATTGAAAAAACACGATAAACACTCAATAAATGTTTTTACTGATTTTGCATTTTTCTTTATTGGGGCTTCAATTATCACTTTTCTGGGGTTAGTAGTCTCACCTTATAGTTATAGTAGCCCGGAATCATTTGAGCAGTGGTTATTAATATTATGGCTTGGTATGGGCGCGTCAGGCATTGGATATTATATGTGGAATTATGGATCAACTCAAGTTCAAGTTGAAACTTTAGCAACAATGAATAATCTTGTTATACCTTTGGGATTATTTGTTGATATCATTTTTTTCAGAGGGAGATATGACTTTCAAGCTCTCGTAATTGGCACCTTGATTATCTTTTCATCTATAGCAGCCTCCTTAAAGAAAAGTAACAATTAAATTTTTATAAAAATTTTCTTTTTGTACATCCAAAATAATAGAATCCAAAAAACTAATACATGAAATAAAGCAAATAGAAGAGAGCCGTTGATATCTCCTGCTATAGGTAAAAATATTGTTTTGTATAAATATGAATAACCAGATATTTGATCACCATTTAATGAAAATTTAATTTTTAATATTGTTTTTGCCCAAATACCTGAGAGGGCAAATATGAAAATAGAGTTTGAGCCAAACACTACAAATGGAAAAGTCCATTTTTTATATCCCAATACGTCAATCATCCATATCATTGAAGAAATTACCGTAGTAGCAATACCAGCAGTATATAAAACGTAAGAGCTTGTCCAGAGTTGTTTGTTAATCGGTAAAGCGATACTCCAAATCCATCCAGCTATAACCATTAATGATCCAAATATTAACATTCGACGACAGTTTTCTTTGTGATCTTCCGCTGTTTTAATCATAGTGCCAACAAGAAATCCAATAATAACAGTTATTGAAGAAGGTAGGGTGCTTAGCAACCCCTCAGGATCAAATTGAATACCTGTACCTCCATACAAATGTTTTTCTCCTAATATTATCTTATCAATAGCGAGTACTAAATTAGAATTTAGAGCATACGGATCTACTGCATTTATAGATCCGTACATGTATAACAAAAACCAGTACACAATTAATATAAAAAATGAAACTTGAAAAAGACTCTTAATGTTAGAGCGTATTATGATAAATGAAGCAATAAAGTATGCGAGTGCAATTCTTTGTAAAACCCCAAGGAATCGAAACGAAGACCAGTCCCAGTCTTGTCTTATAAATGGAAACGCATTTATAATTAGCCCAATCGAAAAAATGGATATAGTTCTAAAAATAATTTTGTTAAATAGTGGACCTGTTTTACATAAATCGTACTTATCAAAAGAAAAACTCATGGATATTCCAACAATAAATAGAAAAAAGGGAAAGACTAAATCTGTTAATGTGCACCCATGCCACTGAGCGTGCCTTAAGGGGCCATAAACATATGTCCATGTTCCTGGATTATTTACAATAATCATAAGAGCAATAGTAGCACCACGAAAGGTATCAAGAGCTAAAATTCTATTAATTTTTGACATATGTTAGTCCCTTTTTAGTCCAAAATTTGAGTCTATTGGAAGAAATTTTAATAAAATTAACCCTGGTATAGTTGACAGCATTACCCAGCAGAAAAAATTAAAATAACCAAAATTTTCTTGTAAAAAACCACTAAACATACCTGGGATCATCATTCCTAATGCCATTATACCGGTACAAATTGCATAATGAGTGGTTTTATTTTCACCATCCGATATCATCATCATATAAAGTAGATATGCTGTAAATCCAAATCCGTATCCAAATTGTTCTACTGATACAAGAAAACTAATTAAAGTTAAATTACTTGGTTGAAAATACGCCATATACACATATACTAAATCTGGAAGTTTCATCGCTAGCGCCATCCATAAAATCCAAAATTTTAGTCCATGTTTTGCTATAAAAAATCCGCCTGCAATTCCTCCAAGTGTTAGCATTGCAATTCCTAAAGTTCCATATATGAAACCATACTCAGAAGTTGACAAGTTAAGTCCTCCTAATTCATAGGAATCCAGCATAAAAAGCGGCGCTATCTTCACTAGCTGAGCTTCTCCAAATCTATAAAGTAGAATAAATGATATAGTTAATAAGATTTGCGGTTTATTTAAATAATCTTTAACTACTTCAAGGTATTTATAACCTGTCTCATTAAAAGTTTTTTTCGAGTTTTTTATATCTTTTTCAGGGAATGGAAGAATAAATCTATGATACAGTGCAAGTGAAATGAATAATATTGAGAGTGCGCTAAAAATAATGATCCAAGCAATTTTTATATCACTATATAAATTTTCTAATTGTCCGGCAAATACAACTAATAGTCCTTGGCTAAATAAAATGGCAAATCGGTAAAATGAATTACGAATTCCTATAAACCATGATTGGTCATGACTAGATAGTCCAAGCATATAAAATCCATCAGCAGCAATATCATGAGTAGAGGAGCTAAATGCCATTAGCCAAAAGAATGCTAATGTGTATTGAAGTATTCTATCTGTGGTTATGGATAACGCTACGCCAGCAAGACTTGCCCCAATTATGAGCTGAGTTATTATGATCCAATGCCTTTTGGTTTTTATTAGATCAACAAATGGACTCCAAATAGGTTTTATGACCCAAGGTAGGTATAACCAGCTTGTATATAATGCAATTTCTGAATTTGAAATACCAATTTTTTTATAAAGAACTACTGATACTATCATTACAAATGCATATGGTAGTCCCTCAGCAAAATATAAGGATGGTACCCATGTCAAAATTTTAGATTTTGGTTGATTTTTCATGAATGGTAGATCTTCTTAACTTCAGTTTTTGGGAAGTAGTGATTAAGGATTTGTATAGAATCTTTATTTAAAAAAGACATTCCAAGTGCTCCGATTTGACATAGTCCAACGCCGTGCCCCCAGCCCTTGCCATAAAGTATATACTTATCTTTATCCTTTGTTATTGTAAAAGCAGAGCTGTAAAGAAAGGACTTCGAGAGCAGGTCTCTAATATGATATTCTGTATTTATAAGTACATTTTTCTCATCATTAGCTTTGTTTATGTAGCCAACATTGAGTTGATACGCTCTACCCGATAGCCCAGCCTTTACAATTTGTATATCAATTATTTTTTCTGCCTTAATTTTATATTTTAACTCTAAATGACTAATTACATAAGAAGTATCAACTTCAAATTTCCAACGATAATATTCACTATCTTCATCAACAGAGCCAATATAATTCGATATCGAGATATCTTTAAAATAATGAGGATTACAATAATCCTCATTTCGGTCATTGCAATCTTTGATAGATTTTAAATAAGGAATCAATTTATTTTCCCACACATTTTCAAAATTTTCAGTTATACCACCACATGACTTTGAATATCTTGTATCACAAATTTCACTTTTATACATTAAAACTTTGCCATACGAATTATCAGCAGCTTCAATTGATTTAGATGTGCAATTATTTAAGCCGTGATATCGTTGACAGCAATCATCGTTGCAAACATCAAAATTTAAAGAAATATGCTTCTTTTCTGTATTAGCAAGTAGCCATGACCTTGCAACAATAGTTTGAGCTATTAGGAATTCCTTTGGACAGTCTTGACTCATTTCAGAAGTTGCAACACATTTTAAATAGTCTTCTAGGTTTACTTCATTTATTACGATTAATTTTCCATTTACTATTTTAAAATGAATTTCCCCCCAATATTTTACATCAATTTTTTTTTTGCCAATGAAAACCTCTTCCAGCAGTAATATTTTTTAAGGTGACAAAAGTATTTTTTGAAGAAGAGATTGGTTTAATCGCTATTTCTCTTGAATGACATTCGAGCTCTTTCAATGTTAAGCTGCCATTATTATTTATGATAGATAAATCATTCTTATTTTTACATGATGGGAATATTTTTTCCAATGTTTCTATCTCGAAAGAATCGCTATCAGACAATACTATATCTATTTGAGACATGTTATCATTTGGTAGGATTATGCCAACTTTAATTAAAGGTTCTTTTGAAACTTGACTATTATTTCTCATTTTGCAACCAAGCTTTTGCACCAAGCCCTATTATTGGAGACTCGCGTAGTTTCGATAGTATAATTTTATCATCGATATTTTTAGGTGTAAAACGTAAACTTAAATAACCTCCCTCTACATTGCAATGATCTAGAAATACATCTTTTGCTTTGTTTAGAATTTTTTTTCCTGCTGTTGAATCAAGATATTCCGCCAGTCTTTGACCTATTACTATTTTATCAATGATGCTACCTAGATAAGAATGTGTATTTGATAAACTTCTATCAATATTAAAAATATTGCTCCAGCCAGAGTAGATTGTTTGTACTCTTTCAAAAAAGAATAGCCCTAAATTTACCGCGATTTCATCTCTAGAGTTTTTTTGTTCATTAATACCACGCATTGAAATTAAAGATTCAAGTGTATTGCCATTTTTCAACTTAAGCTCCCAGCATCTTGCTATCCAGCTAGATACCTTTTCAAATGAGCAAATTTTATTTTTCAACTTTAGTCCGTCAGCAATACCAGTTCCTCCCCCTATGTAACATGCATTATTAATTTTTCTAAAAGATCCATTTTTCGAAAATTCTTCGCCCCAAGCACACATTTCAGCATCGCTTTGAAGGTTAATTATTTTAATAGATTTACCAAAATAATCAGTGATTTCTCGATTTAAGTTTGGAATTCTGGGGCCATTTGCCATGATATCTATTCCTTGTTTATTTCTGGTTTTAATACCTGGCATTGCTATCGAAATTAATGCGCTATCTTCTGTCATTAATTTTTCAATGATCGAAATAATCGTTTTTATATAGGCTTTACCTTGCTTGACTTCAATCGAAGATAAAGGGCTTTTGTTTTTCTGTATTTGGAGCTCTAGAGGTTCAAAATTATGGATAAAATGGTTTTGATCGCTGTAGCTTTTTTCAATAATGTCACCATCTATTTTAAACGTCTTGTTATCAATTCTAGTCACTAATGCTCCAGCAGCTTTTGAAGCTCCACCATCAATGCCAATAACTCTCATTCTAACCCAACTCTATTTCTTAATTTTGTAATTCTTTCATTGGCTTTTTCAAGCATTGAAATAGACACCTTGTTTTCATTTATTAATTCTAAAATTAAAATATGTATTTTTTTTACAATGCCTTCATCATAAATCATATTATTACCAAAACATAATATGTCTACACCAGCATTAATCATTAACTCAATCAATTTTTTTAATGAATATTTTTTTGAAAGCGCTTTCATTTGAGGGTCATCACTAATAACCACACCATCAAAGTTTAATTCCTTGCGAAGAAGGTCATTAATAATTTTTTTTGAAATAGTTGCGGGATATTTAGCATCTAAATTTTTGTTAAATAGGTGCGATGTCATTACCGCAAAAATATCTTCTGAATCAATAAGGCTTTCGTATGGAATCAATTCCTTTTTAGACCAAGAATTTGTTACATCTACCCAACCTTCATGAGTATCACCACTTGAACTTCCTTGGCCTGGAAAGTGCTTTCCTACAGCAATTACATTATTTTTAAAATGACAGTTCATTATAATTCGTGCGTGGTCAGAGATAATATTCGGGTTTGAAGAAATTGCTCGATCTTTTTGAGTAATAATATTTTCTTTGGATAAGAGCAGATCTAGTACAGGTGAAAAGTTTAAATTAATACCACATTCTTTTAATGTTTTTACAATTTTATTTGACTCAATTTCTGTTCTCTTGCGGTCATTTATCTTTCCTAGTTCTGCCATGCTGATAGATTCTTTAAAACCATAATCTTTTTTTAGTCTATTTACTTTTCCGCCCTCTTGGTCAATTCCAATAATCAATTGATCTGAACTGAGATTTTGTAGGCACGCTGTAAAATCTTTTAACTGTTCGGGAGATCTTACATTATGAAGTGATGGAGGCAAAGTAGTAATATCTTCATCGTAAAGGATGATTCCACCTACTGGATATTTGTGATTTTTTTTAAAAAAATTGTACGCAGATTTTTTGTCATGACCCTTGAGCCCCACAATGATCATTCGACCAATTAATGCTGTGATATCAGATGATAAGCTATTCATAGGATTAATTTAATAAAGTTAAAGATTTAATGAGGGAAGTAAAGGTAATTTTTATAATAATATGTTGAAGATTTTTACAATATTGTTTTCCATGATTATTTTGTCCTGCACTGGAATCAGTACAATTACATCAAATGATTCTGCTTGGGTAAAAGATACGCTTAACAAACTAACCTTGCGCGAGAAGATTGCTCAGATGATGGTCTATCGAATGAATATGAAATTTATGAATTTTGATAGTAAGGAATGGAATGAAATTGAAAGTCTTTTGACATCTGATGGTATAGGGGTAGTACATATTTGGTTCGGAGAAGCAGGTAGCGCTTTAACGATGTTAAATAAGATGCAAAAGCTGTCAAAAGTTCCATTATTGGTTGAAGGTGATATAGAATCAGGTCTTGGCAGGAGATATCCTGGTGCGGTGACTTTGCCTCCAATGATGGCTATCTCAGCTACAGGAAACCCTCAGTATGCTTATAAGGCAGGAATGATATCTGCAATCGAAAGTCGCTCTGTTGGAATGCATTTTAACTTAGCGCCAGTTGTAGATGTAAATAATAACCCTAAAAATCCAATTATCAACACTAGATCGTTCGGCGAACATCCAGACTCTGTTCATCGCTATTCGCAAGAATTCATACGCGGACTTCACGATTATGGAATGCTTGCAACTGCAAAACATTTTCCAGGTCACGGAGATACTGAAACAGACTCTCACTCTGCGTTAGCTCAAATCCCAAGCGACTCTTTAAGGTTGTGGAATGTTGAACTTCCTCCATTTTCAAATGCAATAAAATCTGGCGTTGATGCTATAATGGTTGCTCATGTTAATGCTCCCGACTATCAAGAAAATGCCGATGAACCAGCAACATTATCATCGTTTTGGATTAATGATATTTTAAAAGATAGTCTTGGATTTGAAGGTGTTGTAATCACGGATGCAATGGGCATGGGTGGAATAATTAAAAACTATTCAGATAGTTATGCTCTAATTCAAACAATACAAGCTGGAGCAGATATTATTATACAAAACAATAAAATGAAGGAGTCCATAGATCTTGTTGAGCAAGCTGTTATAAAAGGAATTATCAAAGAGAGTCGCATTGATTCATCCGTTATTAAAATATTAAATATGAAATGGAATATAGGGCTTCACAGAGATCCCTTAATTTCAATTGACAAGACTCATACGGTGTTGGGTAAAAAAGAAAATTTTGAGATTGCTGAGGAAATTGCATCAAAAGCACTCACGGTTGTTAGAAATGAAAACAATACCCTGCCTATAAACCCAAGTTTTGAAGATGAAATGTATATAATCGATCTCTATGATGGCCCAAACAATCACACAGAAAGCATACTCACAAAAAAGCTCAGACAAGGAAAAAGAAAGATAAAATCATTTCAAATTGACAAGACTGATAGTCTCGAAATTGCAAATTATATCATTAATGAGATACCGAACGATAAAATAGTTTTTGTAAATGCATTTGCAAATCCCGTAGAATGGAAAGACAATATATTTTTGCCACAGGTCGAAGCGGATTTAATAAATAAATTAACCCTTAAGACTAAAAGACTTATTGTAACAAGCTTTGGAAGTCCTTACTTAATTCAAGATTTCCCAAACGCTCCTGTTTATATATGTGCTTACAAGGGTAGTGCTCTCATGCAAAATGCGGTTGCAGATTTTTTAATGGGAAAAACAGCTGCAAGTGGAATATTGCCTGTGACAATACCAGGCATTGCAAATAGAGGGTCTGGCATTAGGATAGATTACTTTCCATGGATACAAAAAGAAAAAGTTTCTGAGCCTGGAACAGAGTTAATCCGAATTCGTTCTGAAGAAATAGATGTAAATATTGAACCGATAAAAGATCTTTTTAAGGAAGCTGTTAATGATAGCGCTTTTCCAGGAGGAGTAATTCTCGCAGCAAAGGATGGTAAAATATTTTTACATGAAGCAGTTGGATTCCATACTTACTCAAAGAAGAAATCAGTCTCAAAAGGAAATATTTTTGATCTCGCGTCAATTACTAAAGTGGTTTCTACTACTTCTGCAATTATGAAATTAGTTGATGAAAATAAATTAAATTTAGATGATAAAGTCGTTGAATATTTACCAGAATACATCGGTAAACAAAAAGCGCATTTTACTCAGAAAAAAAATACAACCATTCGGGATTTAATAACACATACTGGGGGCCTCCCACCTTTTAAACAGTATTTTAAAATAGAAGGAACACCTCAAACGCGAATTGATTCAATTTTTAATACGGAGCCTATCTTAGAGTTAAGAGATTCAACAATTTATTCAGATATTGGTTTAATTGTACTTGGAAAGGTAGTTGAAAAGATTACTGAAAACCCTTTAGACGTTTTCATAGATTCTGTTGTCTTTAGCCCTTTGGGTATGTCATCCACTTTTTATAATCCTAAGCCAATAAAAGTGAATAGAGTTGTTCCTACTGAAAATAGTAAATTTCATAATAAACTAATAAAAGGTTTTGTTCATGACGAAAATGCGCACAGTATAGGCGGTGTTGCAGGTCACGCGGGTGTGTTCTCAACCGCAAAAGATCTATCGATATTTTCACAAACGATGCTAAATGGTGGTAGATATGGGTGGAAAAGAATTTTTGATGAAGAAACTGTTATAAAATTTACATCCAAAACTCAAATGATTGGAAGTAACTCATATGGATTAGGATGGGACACGCCATCAGGAAAGTCTTCCGGTGGAATTTATCTTTCTGATAATAGTTTTGGTCATACTGGCTATACAGGTACTTCTCTTTGGATTGATAAAGAAAATCAAATGTTTGTTATTCTATTGACTAATGCTGTTCATCCTGATCGTTCTTATAAGAAAAAAAGCTATTTTGACTGGAGGCAGCGCCTTCATTCATCTGTTTACGAGGCAGTAGGACTTAATCAGCAAAATCAAAATCTTGAATTGCGTGAAAGATGGTTGGAAAAATAACTAATAATAGAAATTTTTGTTCAATTTTTTTTTATTTTGATATTTATATTTTATGGATGTCAAAAAAACCAGACCTGGATTGATACACTTCCAAAACCATGGACGCTAAGTGAAGCGGAATTTTCTAGTATTATTAAAAAGTTTAATAAGCGCTATCCTGATTTTAATGATAGATTAAAACAGTTTTCTAAATGGCAAGTTGGTAAACCATATAAAATCTTTTGTTTGGGTGAAGAGACATTACCTGACGTAGATCCAATTTTTAGAATGGATGTATCTGATTGTACTGTGCACATTCTTACAAGTTTAGCAAGTATTCAAAGTCAGAATTGGAATCAAGCCAAGTCTAACCTAATCAAGATCCATTATAAGACTGGCGTTAATGGAGAAAATATACCAAGCTATAAAAAAAGGTGGCACTTTACAACTGATAGACTGCTATTTAACCCTTCAACAAAAAATATTACAGATTCTTTGCTTGATGAGCAAGACATTCAAAGAATTAGCTTAATACTCAATCAAAAACAAAATGGAGACGAGTTTTTAGATTTAGATTGGACAAAAAAAGTAAGTGTCGGCTATATTCCAAATAATATGATAAATAATGAATTGCTTAATGAGCTTCCAAGTATAGCTGGAATTGCTTTTGTTAAAAAGTCATATTTTAAAATGGGCCTTGCCATTGCGCACGAAGGTATGATTATTGATAATCAAAGCATTATCCATGCATCTCAAGAATATGAAAAAACGGTTCTAATGAATTTTTTAGATTATTATTTTACAGATGAAGGTCCACGGTTCGATGGCGTTATGTTTTTTACTTTTCATCCACTACGAGGGTAGTCGTTTGCACTGGATCGACTTTTCTCTTGTTATTCTCTTTTTAATTTCTTTTTCTATTTTTGGTTTCTGGCAGGTTAACAAAAATAAATCCTCAGGTGATTACTTTTTAGCTGGGAAGGACTTGCCGTGGCCAGTTGCTATGCTTTCTATTGTAGCAACGGAAACCTCAGTTCTCACTTTCATTAGTATTCCTGGGCTGGCATTTAGAGGTGAATGGTTTTTTTTGCAGCTAGGTTTTGGATATATAATTGGCAGGATACTTGTAAGCATTTTTCTTTTACCATCATATTTTGAGTTTGGAGTAGTATCGATTTACGAGGTGATTGGCAGAAGATATGGTTTATTTTTTCAAAAAGTCGCTTCATTAATTTTTCTTGTAACTCGCATATTAGCTGATGGAGTTAGGTTTTTAGCAACAGCAGTAGTTGTTCAGGTGATTACAGGATGGTCAATAGAAATTGCTGTCTTGATAATTGGTGCGGTAACATTAGTATATACTTTAACCGGGGGACTAAGGGCGGTGATATGGATTGATAGCGTTCAATTTATATTGTACTTGCTGGGTGGAATTATTTCAATTTATGTTGCTTTGAATTATTTAGATATGCCTTTAAATGAAATATTTTCAAATTTATCTAATTCAAATAAAATAAGAATACTTAACTTTGAAGGAAGCTTGTTTAATAATCCCTATTATTTTTTTAGTGCAGTTCTAGGAGGAATATTTCTGTCTTTTTCGTCGCACGGGATTGACCACATGATGGTTCAAAGAGTTTTGAGTACAAGAGACTTATCCTCTGCGAGGAAATCAATGATAGCAAGTGGTTTTTTTGTCTTAATGCAGTTCGCAATATTTTTATTTGCAGGATCTTTAATATTTTTAATAGCAGGCGATATAGGCATTCAGAAAGATCGTGAATTCACATACTTCATAGTGAACTATTTACCAGTTGGCGTGCGAGGTATTTTACTTGCTGGAGTCTTATCTGCGGCAATGTCTACTTTAAGCTCATCCATCAATTCACTTGCATCATCTACTGTAACCGATTGGTTTAAAGGTAGAAGCGATGTTGCTTTCTCTAGACTGGTTAGCCTTATATGGGGAGTTGTTCTAATAGGTATTGCTTTAATATTTGATGAGGGAGACTCTGCTATAATAATAGTTGGTCTTCAAATTGCATCCTTCACATACGGAGCTCTGCTTGGTCTATTTTTGTTGAGCAAATTAGAGTACAATTTTTTACCATCTAGTTTGATCGTAGGTTTAACTTCAAGTATATTAACTGTATTCGTGTTAAAACAAAATCAGTTTGCATGGACAAGCTTTATAATGTTTTCAGTCCTTGCAAATATAACCTCAACTGTTTTAGTGGATTATTTTCACCGCTTAGCTTACAGATCAAATCGTTGAAATAGACTGGCAGCGTTAAATCCTTTCGCCTTAAGATCGTCTCTTGACGCTGAGTTTTCATTTAAAAGGGGATTAGTGTGATTGAAATGAATGAAATTTATGCCAACATCATCTTTTATTTTTTTGAAAAATTCGGCGGACTCAACAACAAATGGATGCGGAATTTCAGACATATCTCTTCCGGGTAGTTCTTTTTCATCAAAAAATGTTCCGTCTAGCAATGCATAATCATTTTGTATGATTTTATTTAAAACATTTACATCCCATTTCTCCCATTTGTCAATATCCGGTATAAAGATTAAGGATTTATTTGGACCTAATATTTGAAAGCCGTTTGTTTCTGAAAATTCGTCGCGGTGAGGAACAGTAAAAGGTTTAATTGTTAGTCTATTATTGAGCTCTATTGAATCGCCATCCTTAATTGTTAATAATTTTACATTATTCAATTCAACGAGCTGATTCCAGGGAGCATTTGTTTTAATAAATTTTTTCATCTTTGGCCCCACATGTAATGGCATATTTTTATATCCCATTGTCTCCCTACCTAAATACATTATCCCTGAATAATGTCCGATGTGTGCGTGAGAAATAAAAATTCCCATCACTTCATTTTTCTCTGCAATTATTTTATGCTGTTGAGCAAAATCTGGAGTTGCTTCTATCATCCATGCCTCTTTTGAATTAGGATCAATGATTCCCAGCGAGGTTACAAAAAATTCTTTTTTAGATGCCCCCCATCTATTAACACAGCATTTTTTTACACACCCTGCTTGAGGAGCTCCTCCATCTTGCGTAGTGCCTAAAACTATAATATATGGGCTTTTGACACTTTTCTTTTCGCAGGCAACAATGAGAAGTAAAATGTAGATAGCAATTTTTTTCAATCTTATTTGACCTTTGATAGGTAAGTAACAATTTCATCTTGGAGTGTCTTGAATGCATAAGATGATCCTTTAAAACCATTCATTAAGATAGAAAAAGCAATAGGTTCTGAAGAGTTATTTAAAATATATCCTGAAAAAGTTGTTACGCCAGACAAAGAACCGGTTTTTGCAAATACACCTTTTGGCAGATTTCTATCTTTGAGAGTTGACTCTTGATTTGTGGTTGAGAGGATTCTTAATAGGTTGTCTTTTATCTTAGGGTTTTTATAAGCCCATAATAATAAATCTGTAAAATGACCAGCGCTGGAGTAGTTGTAGCGTGAAACTCCTGAGCCATCACTTATTGAAAATGTAGTGGTATCTATTCCAACATTATCATTAAAAAAAGTACGCATCGCAAAAAGCCCATTTTGCCAGGTTCCTTGCTTATTAGATGTTTCATGACCAATCATTTTCACTAATAATTCAGCAGTCAAATTATCACTCTCAACCATTAAATTTTCTAAAGAGGATATAAGGGCATTTGATTGGTGTGTTGCAACAAGCTTACTTGTCACAGAATTTGACCCTTTTTTGTATTTATCGATACGTAATCCATCTTCAATTAATAACTGTTTAAAAAGATTGCCAGTAAACATTGAAGGATTGCTTATATTTCGGTTAATAGTGTCAATTGAAGATGTATCTAAAACTGTTCCATAGATTTGAAATGAGTTTTCACTATTTTTCCAATCTCTTGCAATTTTTAGTTTTTTATATTCCGATGTGTCGCTAACGGTAACGCCTCTATTTTGCACACTATAAAAATTTGATTTTGGATAAATTTCAACATTCACAAGAGATCCTTTTGTCGTAGGGGTAATTATGAAATCAATACAATTATCATTTACTGATAAGGCACTTATTTCTGCGGAATACCATTCATCGCCTTCGTCCCACATCCAACCTGGCCCATAAACAAGCGAGTCAGTAATTGTGTCATCCAGTATCAAGTTATTAGCAAAAGGAATTTTTTTTGAAATTATTCTTGAAAGCGAATCAAGAGTAGAAATTTCTAAATCAGGATCTCCTCCGCCAACAAGATATATTGTATTTCCTTCATGATAAACAGAGGTTTTAAATGTATATCCAGTATCAAGCATAGCTAATGCTGCTATAGCTGTATATAATTTGTTGTTGCTTGCTGGATTAAATAATGAACTACTATTTAAATCAAAAAGAATCTTACCTGTTTTAAGAGACACAGCTTTTATGCCTATGTTTGTATTCAAGTTTGATTTATTTATAATCTTGGAAATTGATCTTTTTTCATTTATTTGGCCATAAGATGTATAAAGCTTTGGAGTAAAGCACCCTGTAGTGAAAATTGCAAGGACAAACAGTAGTAGTTTATTCATATAGAAAGTATTTTTTTGCTATTCTGCTATAGTTTTTTATTGGAATAGAGAATTGATTTGAATCAGTAGATTGAAATTGATTTAAAAATTCAGCATTTCCCCACAATCTATTCATTCCAGAACTTTTTATTTTCAATTTAGTGGGATATTTATCATTTATTACCCTCAGGACACTCATTCCAGTGGCTACGCTTAAAAACTTGTCTCGGTCTGTTAGAATTATTTCTGCTCCATGACATACTTGATTTTTGTATTTTGGATCATTAGACATGCCTTTTATTGGTGTAGGTATAAAAGTTATGGGTTTAAATACTACACCTGGAAGATTAAGATTATTTAGCTCTTGAGTTAAATCTTGTTTATTAATCCAGGGAGCTCCAAATTTTTTGAAAGGTTTCTTGGTTCCTCTTCCTTCGCTTAGATTAGTAGCTTCTAAAAGGCACATTCCTGGGTATATGATTGCCGTATTGAGGTCTGGTATGTTTGGTGAAGGCTTTATCCAAGGCAGTTTAGTTTCATCGTACCATAGATCTTTCGTCCACCCCTTCATCTTAATAATTTCTAGCTCGGGTTGATATTCAATCCATTTTTCGTTATTAATCATTAGTGCAAGCTCACCGACTGTTAAGCCATACCTTGTTGGAATAGGATAGTATCCAACAAAAGTTTGGTATTTTAAATCTAGCGTTGGTCCTTCAATTATGTTTCCTGTAATAGGGTTTGGGCGGTCAAGCACCAAGACTTTTATATTTGACTTTGCCGCACTCTCCATTACTAGTCCAAGCGTTGAAATATAAGTGTAAAAACGCGCACCTATATCTTGAATGTCATAGATAATAATATCCACATCTTTTAATTGAATGTTAGTTGGTTTTCGGTTTTTACCGTATAGACTTATTATTTTTGGAAGAGTTTTAATTTGCCCATCATAGCTTACTTTTTCACCAGCAGCTGCTTCACCAAATAATCCATGTTCAGGAGAAAAAATAACTTTTATTGTGATATCTCTCGTTTTCATAAGGCGTTCATAATTTGATATGCCATTAATATCTCTTCCCGAATTATTAGTAACTAATCCGATATTTTTATTTTTGATCAAACCTATTTTTTCATCAAGAAGAACATCAAGACCTAATTTGATTGGTGTCAGATTGATTTTTGTTTTTTCTAGTTCGCGGTTATTTTGAATTTGGTGAATTGATTGAGGGGTTTGTATTTGTTTTGCGCAGGATGAAACTATAAATAAACTTATTAAGAAAAATTTAATTTTCATTTTAATAGTGTAAACTTCTTGTTGACTATTTTCTCCCCCTGAGAAAGATAAACAACATAAACGCCGGATGGAGCTTTTCTTCCTTCTTTCGTAAGTCCGTTCCAATTAAAACGTTGAATTTTTGTTGGTAGTGATAGCGCAGACATTTGAAATACTTCTCTACCTAATAAATCTGTAATTGTTAGAAAAGCTATCGGTGAAAGCTCTCGAACTGTAAACTCGATAGATATCGATCGATTAGAGGGGTTTGGATATAATGCAGAAATATTTAAGCCTTCTGGTATAACGGGATCGTCATCGATAACAGATGCAATTGGAGCCTCTAAGAATTGCAATATTTCTTCCATGACATCAGTTCGAATTTGTTCAGGGTAAATAGATTCAAATCCAACTGAAAGATAAACAATACCAGAAGGTGTTTTGCTGTTGAGGAAGTTTCCCCTGTAAGCTATCCCAGCACCACCCCTTGTCTCATAGTCTACATCTCTATATTTTAAGATACTTACAGCATCTGCTGTGGGCTTAATACCATCTGGCCAATCTACGTTGTAGTTTCCATTATCACCGTTATCGAAACTAAAAGCATATCCATCAAAGAGAGAGTTGGGCGTTCCTTCAATTTCATATACTCCTCCAATCCCACCTGCGGCATCACTTATATATTCTGCTTTTAAAATATTTTCGTAAAATATTTTATCAGAATTGCTCCCTTTCTCTGACATATCATACCCTATTTCAGATCCAGAAACAAAAATTCTCCCTCCTTCCAAAAGATAGCTTTGAACAAGAATTTTTTCTTTTTCATCAAAAGCTGAGGTTGCTGCGCCTTCTTCACCTAAAATCCAATCTACAATTTCATAGTCACTTAATCTTATAGTACCGCCAATAATTGCTTCGTTTGAAGATGCATCAAATGTATAGCCATTAATAAAGATTGCATTACCATGTTCATGTATGAAATCAAAAGTGTTGGTAGTTCCGGCTACGCGATCAAATCCATTAACAATTAGTACTTTGGATTTTGAAGGTGACGGTGTAGAACCGAGTAATTCTGTAAATTCGCTCATACCAAATTGGTTTATGGCTCTTACTTTATAATAATATGGTACATTGTCATTGAGACTTTGAATTAGAATTGGACTCTTAATAAATTTTCCAACTGAACGCCCTGTAGTTGAATCTGTAGCAACCTCAAACACTTCGTATTCTGCTGCGGAATCATCATTTGAAAAATTAATACTGACTATACCACCACCTAAGCTCACTATAGAATAATCTTTAGGGATAGAAGGACTTGATTTGGTTGCAATTTTTTCTTTTAAGGCATCCCATAGTTCACTGTATCCATCATCATAGCCAAGCGCCCAGATGCCAATCCCACCAAGGTCTTTGGTGTTTGCAAAGTCATATTTCTTTGATAATGACAAACTGTCATCATACCAAGTTTGTATCCAGCCTGGATTTTGATATCTGTACCAGGGTGTTTGAGATGCAGTGTCCCATCGTTTTCCATATGACAGTGCTTTTGCTTCCGCAGAAGAAAATATTTCTGCAGAACCAGTAGCAGTAGTGTTTGAACCCTTATCTCCTGATGATGAAGGCCAAGAATAACCATAGTATGGTACACCAAGAATTACTTTGTCTAAATTATTTTCCGTAATTGACAGATAGGTATTAACTGTGTTCGTTATATTATAAGATCCTCCTGTGAGAGGTGCCACTGGACCTGTAAGAGTGCTACCTCTCCAATGATAGTCGTATCCCATAATAAAAAGCCCATCGCTTTCATTGGCAAGAGCTTTAAAATCCCAAGCATTATTCCAATCAACTGCTGGTGTAGCAAGGGTAACTTGGGCATTAGGAATTGATTTGCGAAGAGCAGAACGCAGGTTTTTGACAAAAGTGATAAGATTAAACTTTTGACTCTCAGGGAAGGATTCAAAGTCTATGCTCACCCCATCTGCACCGGCACGCTCAACTTCGAACTTTAAATTATCAATTAGACGTTTTCTATTATCGTCGCTACTTAAAAGAGTTTCCAGTTTAGTTTTTGAAAAAAGGGTAACCGTCAGGACCACTTCAACACCATTCTCATGAGCTTTATTTATTAAATCAGTGGCAGGCCAGCCATGCAAATCAACCAATTCACCATTTTCATCTGCTTCTGCAGAAAAGTATGCTATAGTTGAGAGGAGCTCAAAATTATAATTTTGCCACTTTGTTCCTTGCCAGTATGGGTGATAGCCAAAAACTCTTTTTGATGTATTTTTTTTAATTTGTGCAACTGGATTTGCTGGCCCAGAATATGCTTTATAAAGAGGTTCAGAGAAATTCTCATTATTAAACTCAAGTTCGATTTGATGAATACCTTTGTAAGTTTGTTGAGATAAACCAAAACACAAAATAGATAGGTATGCTAACTTTTTATAATTAACAAAGTGAGAAAATATTTTCAATTGTTTCTCTTTTTCGTATTTCTTTAAATGAGGACTTGTCTAATAAAATTTCAGCAGATCTTGGTCGGGTATTAAAATTGTGTGACATAGAATACCCATATGCCCCAGTATCCATAATCGCAACCAAGTCTCCTTGAGATAAAGAAGGGAATTTTCGATCGGTTGCTATTCTATCTGTATTTTCGCATATTTGTCCAGTAAAGTCTACCATTATCTCATCATTCCCATGATCGCCAACTTTATATATTCGATGTTTAGCTCCATACAGAGCTGGCCGCATCAATGTCTCCATGCCTGCATCAATACCCACAAAATTTTTATAACTTTCTTTTAACCCTGTTACTTTGGAAATAATAAATCCAGCATCAGCAATTATTGATTTTCCTGGTTCAAGCCAGAGAGATGGCGCTGATTGCTTATCTGGATAGGCTTCATAATAAATTTCAGATAAATTTTTAAACATTCTATCAAAATTTAAAGCTATTTGATCATCTTGATATGGTATGCCAAATCCTCCGCCCATACTAATATATTCAAAATTTATTTTAAGCTCGCTTTCAATGCGAAGAGCATTGCTTAAAATAGATGAAAGAACTTCCGTAAAAAATTTCTCATCTAAGTTTCCGGAACCGCACATACACTGTAAACCAAATCGCTTTATACCTAGATTCATAGCATTTTTATAGGCTTTAACAATCATTTCAGCAGGAATTCCAAACTTAGCATCTCTGCCACCCGTAATTATACCTGAATAAGAACCTCCACCGAATCCGGGGTTCATTCTAAATGAGATACGCTCAGGGAGACCAGCTTTTTTTAGTCTATCTAGTGAGGTAATATCGTCTAGGTTAATATTGCATCCTTTATTGAGAGCTTCTATCAAATCCGATTCGGATTCATAATTTCCGGTGTAGATACATTTTGATGGATCAATACCGGAAAGTTTTGCCGCATAGATCTCACCAGGACTAGAACAGTCTCCTCCAATATCTGAAAACGAATCATGCATAACGCGTAATAGGTGGGGGTTGCTATTGGATTTTATAGCATAACAGATATGAAAGTTTTCAAAGCTTTTTGAAAGAGCACTGCTAAGATTTAAAACATTTTCCTCAATCCTATGTTTGTCGTAAACATACAAAGGCGTTCCATGCTTATCCGCAATACTTGATAGTAACTTTTTATCTTTAATTATTTCTCTTAATGGATGCATTATTAATACAAATTTATAATAAATTTAAGAATTAATCCTTGTTCAAAAACAGTCCTAAGTAAGTAAGATTATTAATTAATTTTAATAATGAATGAAGATAAAAAATTATCAAGCAAATGGGTACTTTTATTCATCTTTTTTATGTATTCATTTGTTTTTATTTACGTAGTTTATAATCTTTATAAGTACCGATGGATATTTTGATCTTATGTGTACCAACTTTTTAGGAGAATAATTAGTCATGTTTAAAGAAGATATTTACTCTGGCAGGAGAAAAGAACTTTGTAGTCAAATCAAGGAAGGAGTAATTCTTTTGTTAGGGAATATGCCAATCCCAATGAATTATCCTTCAAACACATTAAGATTTCGTCAGGACAGTAACTTTTTATATTACTGTGGCCTAGAACACCCAAATTTAAATTTGGTGATCGACGTATCAAGTGGCGAAACGACTTTGTTTGGCGATGATCTTAATGTTGATGATATTGTTTGGGAGGGAGAGAGAACTACCGTTAAAAAAATGTCGGAATTATCCGGAATCGATCATGTAGAGAAAACCTCTTTTTTAAGTAGATTTTTAGCTGAAAAAAATAAAATACATACTTTGCCACTTTATCGCGATGATCAAAGATCTTTTTTGCGATCAATAATCAGTTCAAAAGAACTATCTTCATCGAAAGAGTTGATTTTAAGCGTTATAAAACAGCGCTCAATAAAGTCAAAAGAAGAGATTGCGGAAATTGAATTAGCTTTAGATGTGACAGCTGAAATGCATAAAATTGCTATGAAAAACACTCGTCATGGAGAAACTGAGCAATCAATTGTAGGTAAAATTGAAGGATATGCGCTTGAAAAGGGAAGAAGAATGGCGTACCCTGTAATCTTTACTGTAAATGGGGAAATTTTGCATAATAACATTTATAAAAATACTATGGAGTCAGGGCAACTGGCTTTAAATGATTCTGGATCTGAATCTCCAATGTATTATGCAAGCGACATAACAAGAACCTTTCCAGTAAGCGGCACTTTCTCAGATATTCAAAAACAAATTTACAATTTGGTATATGAAATGCAAGAGGTTGCTCTTGACCTTTGTAAGCCTGGAATTTCCTATAAAGATGCACACATGGCTTCTGCAAAAAAAGCTGTAGAAGGTTTAATTGAAATAGGTATTATGTCTGGCGACCCCAATGATGCTGTTGCTGAGGGGGCGCATGCTCTTTTTTTTCCTCACGGCTTAGGGCATATGCTCGGACTGGATGTCCATGATATGGAGGGTCTTGGCGAGGATCTTGTCGGTTATGATAGTAAAGTTGATAGAAGCGATCAATTTGGCTTGGCTTATTTGCGTCTCTCTAAAGAACTATACCCCGGCTTTGTTTTGACGGTAGAGCCAGGAATATATTTTATTCCTCACTTAATTGATCAATGGGAAGGGAGTAAAAAGCATTCTGATTTTATTAATTATAGCGCTTTAGATAAATTTAAAAATTTTGGGGGTATTCGCATCGAGGATAATATTATTATAACTGATGATAGTTATCGCATGTTAGGTCCACATATCCCAAAAACTGTTAATGAAATAGAATCCATAATGAATTCATGAAAAAATTTATATGGCTTTTTCTATCTTCTTATGGAATAATGTTTGCCGTTCTTTCATGGATGCAAGAATCAGGATTGATACCACAAGATCTCGGTCCGACAAAAGGTGTTCTTGCGATTTTTTTTGGTGCGTTTCTTTATTTTTTCATACCAAGAAGATTGTAAATAATAATAAGTCTTGTTAAATACATTTAATACCGCCCCTCCGCAGATAAAACATGAAACAGCCCATGAATTTCTGTACAAAAATTACGGTATTTCTGGATCAATAGTTAAGCTTACAAGTGATAGAGATTTGAATTTTAAGGTTACATCCACTGAAGAAAATTTTGTAATGAAAATTGCTAATTTATCAGAAGATAAAAACATTCTTGAAATGCAAAATATGGCTCTAAAACATATTTCATCAAAAAATGCGAATATTGAGGTGCCAACCCCACTAATGTCAAAGCAAAAAAAAGACATAATGGTTCTTGAGCATAGTAATAAAAAATATTTTGTCAGACTCTTAACCTACATTGAGGGTGATTTTCTTAAAGATGTAAGGCTAAATAAAAAAATGATGTCATCCGTGGGAGGGTTCTTAGGAAAGTTAGATAGATCTCTAGAAAATTTTAACCACAACGCATCTAAAAGAGAGTTTATTTGGGATGCTGCGCAAATTGATACTTTAAATCAGCATCTTGTACACAGCAAAACTGATGAATCCTTGATAAAATTTTTTATAAATACCTATAAAGACAAAGTGTACCCTTACTTAAACAAATTACCTAAAAGCATTATCCATAACGATGGGAATGATCATAATGTTATCATTGGCCCTGAAGGAAGGATTAAAAGCATTATAGATTTTGGCGATATGACATTCACTTTTAGGGCTTTAGAGCCTGCGGTTTGCATGGCATATACTGCAATGAACCAGAAAAATCCTTTCGAACTCATAGCTTCAACATTAAAGGGGTACAATTCAGTGCAACCCCTATCGATAAATGAATTAGAATCTGTTATGTATTTAATGTGTTTAAGGATGTGCGTGACCATAAATATGTCAGTTTACCGTAAAAATCTTTTTCCTGGAAATGATTACATCTCAATTTCAGAGAATAATGCAAGAAGCTTCCTGAGGTTCATGAGAAATGATGATATCCACAAATGGTCAAATAACTTGTTGGAATATGTTAAATCGTGATCAACTTTTAGAGCTAAGAAAAAAATATCTTAGTCCATCGCTTAGTTTGTCTTATGACAACCCTCTTCACATAGTTAGAGCTGAAGGGCAATTTCTTTTTGATGCAAAAGCAAATCGTTATTTAGATGCTGTAAACAATATTCAGCACGTTGGCCATTGCCATCCTAAGGTAGTTGACGCAGCATGTAAACAGTATGGTGTGCTTAATACAAATACACGCTATTTAGATGAAACCGTAATCAGCTACGCAAAAGATTTGACAAAGTACCTTCCAAACGAATTGAAGACATGTTTTTTTACAAACTCAGGAAGCGAATCAAATGATCTTGCGCTTAGATTAGCGCGAACTGCTACCGGATCTAAAGAAACTATTGTTTTAGATGGAGCCTATCATGGCCACGTTTCTTCACTTATAGATATTAGTCCATATAAACATAATTCTAAAGGAGGTTCTGGACCGCCAAACTATGTTCATACACTTCCAATTCCAGACTCTTATCGTGGGAAATACAGAGGAGAAGAGGCCCATAGTGGATATATTGATGAATTAAAAAAAATAATATTTTCAATTAAAAAAAATGGAAAAAAGATTTCGGCATTTGTAGTTGAATCACTTATGGGTTGTGGGGGACAATTAATCTTACCCAAAGGTTTTCTTAAAAGTGCATTTGATTTAGTTCGCGAAGAAGGGGGAGTTTGTATAGCGGATGAGGTTCAAATAGGTTTTGGAAGAGTAGGTTCTCACTTTTGGGGATTTGAAACTGCAAATGTTCAGCCTGATATTGTTACCATGGGTAAGTCGATGGGTAACGGTCATCCTTTATCTGTAGTCGTGGCAAATAAACAAATTACTGATAAGTTTAATAACGGAATGGAATACTTCAATTCTTTTGGTGGTAATCCAGTATCATGCGCTGTAGGAAAAGCAGTGCTGAGCGTTATTGAGGAGGAAAAGTTACAGCAAAATGCTCATAAAGTTGGAAAATACCTTTTGAAAAAATTAAAAAACCTTCAGGATGAATTCTCATTAATTGGACAAGTCCGCGGGATGGGACTATTTATTGGTGTTGAGCTAATTAATGAAGGTTCCAAGCTTATTCCAGCACGCAAAGAAGCCGAAAAGGTTGTAAATGGAATGATGCGCAAAAGAATTTTATTGAGTACAGATGGACCAGATCACAATGTAATTAAAATTAAACCACCTATGATTTTCAATATTGAAAATGCAGATGAATTAGTATTAAAACTTTCTAAGGTTTTAGGTAATATTGAGCATGAATAAAAAAATAATAAATGCATTTTTGCCAATTTTATTTACTTTTAATTCATGCGAAAAATACGGGAAGCTTGAATGGGAAAATCCATCAATTTTTTCTATTAATAAGCTACCGCCAAAGGCGCATTTTGTTACCTATGAAACTGAAAAACTTGCCCAAATAAATAGTCCCCTAGAATCTAAAAATTATATTTCTTTAAATGGGAAATGGAAATTCAAATTTTCAAAAAATATTAAAGACAGGCCTATGGATTTTTATGAAATGGGACATAGCGCGGATCAGTGGCAGTCAATAATGGTTCCAGGTAGTTGGGAGTTGCAGGGTTGGTCATACCCCATTTATCTTGATGAAGAATATCCTTTTCCTGCAAAACCGCCATTTATACCTCATAAGCTTAATACTGTTGGTTCGTACAAGAAAAAGATAATGATTCCTCAAGACTGGTTAAAGAAAGATGTTTTTTTGAAGCTAGGTAGTGTTCGCTCTGCATTTTACGTTTGGTTTAATGGAAAATATGTTGGGTATTCTCAGGGTTCAAAAACTCCTTCTGAGTTTGATGTTACTGAATTTGTACAGGCTGGAAATAATCAGGTATCAATTCAAGTGTATCGTTATTCTGATGGATCATATCTTGAAGGGCAGGACACATGGAGAACAAGCGGATTAGAGCGTGATGTTTCAATTTATGCTCGAGACAAAATAAGGATAGATGATTTCACCATCAAAGCATCACTTAGCGATTCTTACAGCGCGGGAATATTTTCAATCGATATAGATTTGCTTAATAGGATGATGTTAAATAAAAAAATAAGTATTCGTGCTAAGCTATCGGACCCAATGCGACGCAATAGAACAATCTTTGATTCAACTAAATTCATTGGAACTGACTCAATATCAACCATATCAATAAACCATAAAGTCAGAAGAGTAAAAAAATGGAGCGCAGAAACACCTTACTTGTATCGATTACAGCTTTATTTAATGAAAGATGGAAAATTAATTGAGACGCTTACTCATCAAGTAGGTTTTAGAAAAATTGAGATTAAGAATGGAAAGTTTTTAATCAATGGAAGCCCATTGATAATTCGTGGTGTAAATAGACATGAATGGGATCCTGTTTTAGGCAGATCCGTTACCGAAAAATCGATGATAAACGATATAAGACTCATGAAGCAAAGCAATATTAATGCAGTTCGGGCTTCACACTATCCAAATCATGAGCGTTGGTATGAGCTTTGCAATGAATACGGACTTTATATTATTGATGAGGCAAATATCGAATCTCATGGAATGGGAAAACACCCTAAGGGTTTTGGTTACATCGCGGATGATCCAGCATGGCTGAATCAATGGATTGATCGTGGTAATAGGATGTTTGAAAGAGATAAAAATCAGCCCTCAATTATAATGTGGTCAATGGGAAATGAAGCTGGGGATGGTAAAAATTTTGAAAAACTGTATGATTTCTTGAAATCAAAAAAAGATTCGAGACCAGTTGTGTATGAGCCCGCAGAGGAAAGAAGGCATACAGATATTGTTTTTCCAATGTACAGTTCTGTGGACAAAATAAAAAAATACGCAGAATCAAATAAAAGCAAACCTCTTATTTTGTGCGAATATGCACATGCAATGGGTAATAGTGTCGGAAATCTTGTGGACTATTGGGATGCAGTCTACAATCACGACAATCTACAAGGCGGATTCATATGGGATTGGGCAGATCAGGTTATTGCAAAAACAGACAAAGATGGAAATAGTTTTTGGGGTTATGGAGGAGATTTTGGGAATGAGTTTACAGAAAATGATTCAAATTTTTGTGCTAATGGGCTTGTTGCCGCAGATAGAAGTTTAAATCCGCATGCGTATGAGGTCATAAAGATTTATCAACCTATTTCATTTGATCCTATTGATCTTAAAAATGGGGTCATTAAAATAACCAATAATTATAATTTTTTAAATTTTGATAATATTGATTTTACCTGGTTTATTAAAGCAGACAGCAGGACTATTTCTTCTGGAAAACTAAACACATTGAAATTGAATCCTGAAGAGTCAAAAGACATATTTTTTAATACCTCAAACATAACAATAAGACCTGGCGTAAGATATTTTCTTACGATCGAAGCAAAAACTAGAAATGCTGAGCCACTAATTCCAAAAAAACATAAAATTGCTTGGGAACAGTTCGAACTTCCATTTTATAAGTCTTTATCAGCTAATAGTAAGGCAGGTGATTTTGATATTAATACAACTGAGACGGTTGATGAAATTCAAGTATCTGGTGAAATTTTTAATTTAACATTTAACAAAAATTCAGGATTCTTAGAAAAATATTTCTTTGAGAACATAAATTACCTTCAAGAACCTATCGTCCCTTTTTTTTGGAGGGCTCCTAATGATAATGATTTAGGCAATAAAATGCCGAATCGGACTCAAGTATGGAAGAACGCTGGCGATAGAATGAAGCTAGTTGCTTTGACAAGCGAGCAGAATAACGGACAAATAATAATTAAAAGCGCGCATAGTGATAGTGTTTCAAAAACAGTTATAGAAACTGAATATACGGTAGATATAGATGGAGCTATTAAGATTAAAAGGCAGATTGATATTTCAGACAATAATCTTCCTGAGATTCCAAGAATCGGGATAAAGTTTACACTCTCTGGAGATTTTAATTATGTTTCATGGTTTGGAAGAGGTCCCCATGAATCGTATTGGGATAGAAAGCAGTCAGCTGCCATAGGACTCTACAGTGGTTCAGTTTGGGATCAGACATTTCAATACGTAAGGCCACAAGAAACAGGAAACAAAACCGATGTATACTGGATGGCTTTAGAAGGAAATAGTACAGGTTTAATGGCAATTGGTTTACCGCAATTTGATGGGAGTGTTCATCAGTATCCGTATGAAGATTTAGATTATTATCCTAACTCACAAAAACACGGTAAACTTGATATTACGCCTAAAAACCAAACAGACTGGCTCATTGACTACCGGCAAATGGGCGTCGGTGGAGATAATAGTTGGGGTGCCAAGCCTATGAAAAAATACACCCTTTATCCAGGGCTCTACGAGCATTCGTTTATGTTAGTTCCTTTTAAGATAGGTTCGGATCTAAATAAGATTTCAAAAAGAAGAATTTAATTGAAGATGAGCCTAAGAACTATTTAATGAACGCGACTTCAATTTTAACATTTATTTTTGCAACTATTTCTGTAGCTTTTTTTACCTACCGAATAGTCCAAAAAATGAAAAAATCTGATAATGCTACTGAAGAATATTTTACAGGTGGTCGCGCTTTAACTTGGCCAATTGTAGCGGGATCATTATTGCTAACAAATTTATCAACAGAACAATTAGTCGGCTTAAATGGTGATGTATTTGGAGATAAAGCCCTTGTTGGCTTGGCATGGGAAGCCTTAGCGGCATTCGCTATGATAGCAACTGCGCTTATATTTCTGCCACGATATTTAGCAAGTGGATTCACTACTACTCCTGCGTTTTTAGAAAAAAGGTTTGACAAAACTACAAGATCGATAGTTTCAGGCTTGTTTCTTTTTGGCTATGTTACAGTATTATTGCCAGTAGTTCTTTATACTGGATCACTTGCGCTTAAAAGCATGTTTAATATTAATATCTCACTATGGTTGATCGTAATAATAATTGGCAGCCTTGGAAGTGCCTATGCAATCTTTGGAGGTTTAAAGTCAGTTGCTGTAAGCGATACGATCAATGGAGTCGGTTTGTTGATTGGCGGTTTAGCTATTCCGTTTTTAGGGCTTTCCGCTTTGGGTGAAGGTTCATTTTTAAACGGCGTATCCATCCTTTTAAACGATAAGCCTGAATATCTTAGAGTTTTAACGCGAACTAATCTTGATGAAAGCATTGTATCTGTTCCGTGGCCAACATTGTTTACGGGGATGATGTTTATTCAAATTTTTTATTGGTCAACAAATCAAGTTATTGTTCAACGTGCAATGGCAGCTAAAAGCTTAGCAGAAGGACAAAAAGGAGTTCTTTTTGCTTCCGCGATGAAGCTAGTAGGTCCGTTAATGCTGTGTTTGCCAGGTATCATTGCCCTCCACATGAGCGAATTACCAATAGGTAGACAAGATCAGGTATATGGTGCGATGGTAAGACATGTCCTCCCAGACTGGTCTCTAGGTTTATTTGCTGCGGTGTTGATGGGGTCAATTCTAAGCTCATTTAATTCGGCTCTTAATAGCGCCTCAACGTTGTTTTCTCTTCAGTTTTATAAAGGGTATATAAATCAAAACGCTTCAGGCGAACAAATTGTTAAAACCGGTAAAAAGTTTGGCGTATTTATTGCTATAGCATCAATGATGATTGCTCCCTTGTTGGCTCAAACACAGTCAGTCTTTCAGTACTTACAGAAAGTCAATGGTTTATATAGCGTTCCTATCATAGGTATCTTTTTCTTAGGTATAAGCACAAAGCAAGTACCTGCGATAGCTGCTAAAGTTGGCATGTTTGTCGGAATGGCAATTTATGCCTTCTTTTCGTTTGAAAATCTACACAATGTGCATCCATTTTTTGCGGATGCATCAGGGGATCTTCATTGGTTGCACGGATATTTCATCAGTTTTGTATCAGCAGTTCTTGTTATGCTGGTTATTGGTAAGTATAAACCCAAAACCGCTGATGAGATAGCAATAAGCGACCAAAGAGATTCTGCTCCTGTTGATATGACTCCTTGGTCAGAGTCAAAGAAAGCTTCAGCGGGTATAATGGGCATGACTTTTACTATATATATTCTTTTAAGCTTAGTAGCAGAATAATTCATTAAAATTGATTGCATTAAAAACAATAAAAAATTTTAACCCTCCCCCTGACTGGTTGGAAATTCAAACAATTGAAGCGCATACTGCTGGAGAGCCACTAAGAGTTATTTTGTCAGGTTTTCCCTCTTTAAAAGGAACCTCTATCCTTTCAAAGCGCAAAGAACTATTCCTTAACCATGACTCTCTTAGAAGGTCGTTAATGTGGGAGCCTAGAGGTCATATGGATATGTATGGCGCTTTATTGGTTGAGCCTAAAATGCCTACTTCTGATATAGGTGTTATTTTTATGCACAATAATGGATATTCGACTGGTTGTGGTCATGCAATTATAGCTTTAACAAAAATATTTGTTCAAAGTGGGGCTGTGGCAATTACAAAGCCAATTACAAAAATTATAATCGAAGCACCATCTGGAATAATAACTGCTTTTGCAAAATTTGATGATAACAAAGTCATTGAGGTCTATTTTGAAAATGTACCTTCCTTTGTTCAAGATCTTGATGCAACTGTTAAGGTCCCTAATTACGGAAAAATTAAATACGATTTAGCATATGGTGGAGCATTTTATGCCATCATTAATAGTAAAGAACTAGGCCTAGAATTAAAATATGAATTTTTAGATGATATCATCTTCTTGGGCAAGAAAATCAAAGAATTAATTTCTAAAGATGTTAATTGCAATCACCCTCATGAGCCTGAAATGAATGACTTGTATGGAGTAATTTTTGTTGATGAATCAAATATATCAGACTATCATAGTAAAAATATTTGCATCTTTGCTGACGGCGAGCTTGATAGAAGCCCAACTGGGACAGGAGTGAGTGCTAGAGCCGCTGTAGAAAACAGTCGCGGTAAGCTGGATGCAGAAAAAAAAATTTATATTGAGAGTATAACTGGTGGAACATTTTCAGTCTCTATAAAAAAAACTGTTTCGATCGGAAATCGCAAAGGTATTATTCCAGTAGTTGGTGGAGATGCATCAATAATTGGTAAAAATACTTTTTGGATTGATCCAAACGATCCATTAAAAGATGGATTTCTTTTAAAGTAGATCAAAGGAAAATTAAATGAAAAGGCGAAAATTTTTAAAAACAGCAACAATAGCTGGTATTGCAAGCACAGCATATCCCAAATCATTATTTAGCGCTAACGAGAGATTGCAAATTGGAATCATTGGTACAGGTCTAAGAGGTCAATGGAATACTAAGTTGTTATTAGATCGACCTGACGTTGATATTCCTGTTATTTGTGATATTGATCAGAGGATGATAGAAATGACGCTTAAATTATTTTCAAAATCTGGAAGGCCTAAGCCAAAGATTTACGATAATGGCCCAGAAGATTATCAAAACATGTTAACAAAAGAATCTCTAGACGCGGTTAATATCGCGACGCCCTGGGAGCTTCACTATCCAATGTCCATATTAGCGATGAATAATGACATGCATGTTGGAGTTGAAGTTCCTGCAGCTTTGTCAATAGATGATTGTTGGGATCTGGTGAATACATCTGAAAAAACAAAAAAATTATGTATGATCATGGAAAATGTAAATTATAGAAGAGACATTATGGCGATACTTAATATGGTTCGTCAAAATATTTTCGGGGAACTAGTTCATTGTCAGGGGGGGTATCAGCATGATTTACGACACGTTAAATTTAACGATGGTATCGAGCCTTATGGAGGTGGAGTAGAGTTTGGAGAAAAAGCATTCTCTGAAGCTAGTTGGAGAACTCAGCACTCCGTGGATAAGAATGCTGATTTATATCCAACTCATGGATTAGGACCAATAAGTCCGATGCTCGGGATTAACAGGGGAAACAGGATGCTTCATCTCACTTCAACTGCCAGTCAAAGTAGAGGTCTTAATAAATACATTATTGATAAAGGCGGAAAAGATCATCCTAACGCCAATGTAAAGTTCAAGCTAGGGGATGTAGTAACAACGCTTATTAAATGCGCAAATGGTCAAACAATAGTATTAAGTCACGACACTAATTCTCCAAGACCATATAGTCTGAATTTTAGGGTTCAAGGAACAAAGGGACTATGGATGAAAGACTCTAAATCAATTTATATAGAAGGTAAAAGTCCTTTATCTCATAAATGGGAGGATGAAGAAAAATACTTGAAAGAATATGACCATCCTCTTTGGAGAAGATTTTCAGAGGTAAAATCTACGCTTAGTGAAAGCGGTCATGGGGGTATGGATTTTTTTATAATTCGCGCATTTGTTGAATCTATAAAAAGTAATCAAAAACCAGTAATTGATGTATATGATGCAGTAAGCATGAGCTGCATAGTTCCACTTTCAGAAATGTCTATTAAGCAAGATAGCGCTTCCATTAAAATACCCGACTTTACAAGAGGGAAGTGGAAAATAAATAAACCGATCTTTGGGTTAGATGATAATTATTAAATGATCATGCACACTATTGATTGGTTTATTATTGCAATTTATTTTTTGATTGCATTGGTTATTGGTATTTGGTCCTCTAAAAAAGCAGGAGATGACACATCATCCTTTTTTTTAGCTGGAAGGAATATGCCATGGTGGCTTCTTGGAATTTCTATGGTCGCTACAACTTTTTCAACCGATACGCCAAATCTCGTTACAGATCTTGTCAGACAAAAAGGTGTTTCTGGAAACTGGGCTTGGTGGGCATTTTTACTCACAGGAATGTTAACAGTCTTTGTTTACGCTAGGCTTTGGAGACGTTCAAATGTTTTGACCGATATTGAGTTTTATGAACTCAGATATAATGGTAAGGCCGCTGCATTCCTGAGAGGATTTAGAGCATTGTACCTTGGTCTTATATTCAATGTTCTTGTTATGGGGACCGTAAGTTTAGCTGCCATAAAATTTGGTGAAATACTTCTTGGTTGGGAAGGATGGTTCACTCTTTTGATTGCATGTTCTGTCACTGTGATTTATTCAGTTCTTGGTGGATTAAGAGCGGTCATTATTACAGATTTTATTCAATTTATATTAGCGATGATTGGCTCTGTATTCGCAATGATCTACATACTCAATTTGCCTGAGATTGGAGGTATTAAAAATTTAATACTCCATGAAAACGTTAAAGGAAGTTTGTCGCTCTTTCCAGATTTCTCAGATCCAAATTCATGGATTCCTATAATGTTTGTACCTCTTGCTGTGCAGTGGTGGGCGAGTTATTACCCTGGTGCTGAACCAGGAGGAGGTGGATACATTGCGCAACGTATGTTTTCAGCCAAAAATGAAAATCACGCAATAGGCGCAACGCTACTGTTTAATATTTGTCACTATGCTTTACGTCCATGGCCGTGGATTATAATTGCTTTATCGTCATTAATAGTTTTTCCTGAATTGAAAGATATTCACTCTGCTTTCCCCGATCTTCCTGAAAGAAAGCTTGGACATGATGTTGCATATCCTGCGATGCTAACCCTACTTCCCCCAGGTTTGCTTGGTTTAGTAGCAGCTTCATTAATTGCTGCATTCATGAGCACAATGAGCACACAGTTAAACTTGGGAGCCAGCTACTTAGTAAATGATTTTTATAAACGCTTTATCAATAAATCGGCAAACGAACGTCAACTAGTTTTAGTTGGCAGATTATTTTCAGTCCTATCAATTCTAATGGGAGCGGGTCTCGGATTAGTTCTTACAGATGCTTCACAAGCATTTCAATTATTGCTTATGATTGGCGCAGGTACCGGTTTAATTTATATTCTTAGGTGGTTTTGGTGGCGTATTAATGCATACACAGAAATTATTGCTATGATCTCTTCACTAGTTATCGCTTATTATTTTAATTTTTTAAGCGATGAATACGCTGCTTGGCAGGAGCTCATTATTGGTGCGTTACTCACAACAGCAATATGGGTTTTTGCAACTTTTATTACATCTCCAGAAGATGACAAAACCTTGAGACGATTTGTAAAAACTGTGAATCCAGGTGGGCCAGGATGGAAAAACTTTAAACAAAAAAATCAAACCGAAGAATGGTCTGTTCCAATAGGCATTTTATCCATGCTGCTTGCAACTGTAGCGGTTTACAGCGTTTTATTGGCGACAGGCAGTTTTATTTATGGAGACTATGTACTTGCAACTATCCTCACGTTTATATCGCTTATATGTACTTATTTTTTATTTAAGGTTTGGTTTAAAAATTCACCAAATATAGTTTAATGCAAATAACTACACCTGGAAGAATATGTCTTTTTGGAGAGCATCAGGACTATCTTGGTTTACCAATAATTGCTCTAGCAATTTCACTGCGATCGAAAATTAGTGCGGTAAAAAGAAAAGATAGAAAAATAATTATCAATATGCCAGACCTTGACAAGGTAGAAAAATTTTCTCTAGAAGATTTGAGCTACTCAAAAGAGCGCGACTATTTTAAGAGTGCGATAAAAGTTTGCCAGCGAGAGGGTTTAAGCTTTTCTAGGGGATTTGATTCAGTTATTAAAAGCGAAATCCCTATTCAAGCGGGAGCTAGTAGCTCATCTTCAATTATTGTAGGATGGATTAAATTAATTTCAAAATTATCAGATAATCCTCCAAATTGGGACAATCAAAACATTGGAAGACTTGCATACGAAGCAGAGGTTCTTGAGTTTGATGAGCCTGGAGGAATGATGGATCAATATTCTACTGCAATAGGAGACTGTATTCATCTCACTCAAGAGCCATTGAAAATAGAAAAACTAAATCCAGGCTTAGATAAGTTTGTGTTGGGCAATTCTAACCAACCAAAGGACACATTAAATATTTTACAGAGGTGTCGAAACCAAAGAACTTTAATGATGGCAAAGTTAAATAAACAATACCCTGATTTAGATTTTAGAAATTGTGATTTAGAGCACGGTGATTCAATTTTAAATAGCAAAGAAATGGTGCTACTTGAAGCCACTGTTAAAAATAGAGAAATTTTAATTCAAGCAAAAAAAGAACTTTTGAGCAGTAATATAAATCACGCTAAAATCGGACAATTGCTATCCGATCATCATAAAGTATTACGGGATTTGTTAAAAATTAGTACAAATAAAATTGAAAAAATGATTGATGCGAGTATGGAAGCAGGTGCTTTAGGTGCAAAAATAAATGGTTCAGGTGGTGGAGGATGTATGTTTGCATATGCGCCTGAAGATCCTTATAAAATAGTAAATGCAATTAAAAAAGCTGGTGGCGATGCAACCATTATCAATAGTGGAGATGGTGTTAGAATAGATTAATTTTGTTTAGAAATAGAGGAAAGATATGAGCGATTTAACATTGCTAGTAATGGCAGCAGGAATGGGTACGCGTTACGGGGGACTTAAACAACTTGATCCGGTTGGTCCAAATAATGAAACAATTATTGATTATTCGGTTTACGATGCTATTCGAACCGGTTTTAATAAGGTCGTTTTTATAATTAGAGAGGAATTCAGATTTGAATTTGAAAATAAAATAACCAATAAGTATGCAGATAGAATTAATGTAGAGTTTGCTATTCAGGATCTTAATAATCTACCAGAAGGATTTTCATGTCCTGAATCAAGAGAAAAGCCATGGGGAACGGGGCAAGCAATCTTGTCAGCGTCTAAAATCATTGATGAACCTTTCGCAGTAATTAATGGTGATGATTTCTATGGAAAAGAATCATTTACATTAATTTCAGAGTTTTACACGGAAGAAAAAAATACAAGTTTTAGCATGGTTGCGTTTCAACTGCAAAACACCCTTTCAAATTTTGGTGGAGTTAGCAGAGGAATATGCACTGTTAATAATAGGTATGTAGAAAATATTTCTGAAACCCACGATATTGTAATAAATAATAATTCTATTTCTTCATCTTCTAATAAAAAGCTTGATGGATTGGAACCAGTCTCAATGAATATGTGGGGATTTACTCCAAAATTATTTTCGTATCTTGAAAGAGGTTTTTCACAATTTTTAAAGCTTCATTCAAACGAAGAAAAAAGTGAATATTTAATTCCATCTGAAATAAACAATTTAATTAAAAGCAATGAAGAAAAAGTTAGGATGCTCAAAAGTGCTTCTTCCTGGTTTGGTGTAACGTATAAAGAAGACAAGCCCTTTGTTGAGACGCAAATTCAAGATTTGATTTCTTCTGGAATATATCCATCTAAGCTATTTTAAAAGAATTAGCTTGAAAGACTTCAGTAAATGGCTCATTATCTTAAGCGCAGTTTCTTTAATAGTAGGATTATTTTTAAACATTTTTGCAGATAAATTAGGATGGATAGGAAAACTTCCTGGTGACATTAGGCTTGGGTCAAAAAATGTTAGATTGTATTTTCCTTTTTCATCATTAGTTTTATTAAATTTACTAATCTATTTTATTATGAGGTTTATCAATTGGTTAAAATAAATATACTATTAATCTTTATCTGTGCTTTTTTGCTATCCTGCGGTGATGCAAAAAATGATGAGACAGCTTTTGAAACTCTAAAAAATGATATGATAACAAAATCCGGAGTATTGTGTGAGCTAAAACCCGATACCGGACCCTGTAAAGCTTACATTCCAAGATTTTATTTTGATCAAGATTCTCAAAAATGCAAAGAGTTCATATGGGGGGGCTGTTTGGGGACAGTTCCTTTTGAAACTATGAGTGAATGCATGAATGCCTGCGAATAATCTCCCTTTAATCATTGATGGTGCACTTGGAACTGAGCTGATGCGGAGAGGCTTAAAGCTCCCGCTGCCACTTTGGTCCGCTGAAGCAAATATCACTCATCAAAATGACGTCATTTCCGTGCACAGAGATTATGTAGAAGCAGGTGCTGATATAGTAACTACCAACACTTTTAGATCGACAACTTGGAGTTACAAACGCGCTGGTTTTTCAAACAAGCGTGCTATGGAAAGGGCAAGGCATAGTCTAATGAATGCAGTTGAATCTGCCTATGCATCAAAGCCGTCAATAGTTGTAGGTTCAATTACATCAATAGAAGATTGTTATCTGCCAAATTTATTTCCAGGTATTGCAGCTGCAGAGGATAGTTTTGGTGAAACTCTCTTATGGTTTAAAGAGGCTGGAGTAGATACAATATTGTTTGAAACGATGGGCCACTTAGAAGAAATTAAAATCGCGCTCAGAATGGCAAAAAATTTTCCAAAAAAATGGCTTAGTCTGATCCTAAAAGAAAATAAATCTCTACTTTCCGGGGAGAAAACAAATGATGTTTATAAAATGTCGAGGAACCAAGTTAATTGCATGCTATTGAATTGTAATTCCTTTGAAAAAACCAACAGTTCTATTGAGGATTTTAAAGACAGTTGGGAATTTGATTGGGGTATATATCCAAATCTTGGCCTTTCAGAGCCTGAGCCTGATGGTACAATGGATAAAAAAATTAGCGATAAATTATTCTCAAAAAATATTAAGGATTATCTTGAGAAATCTCCGTTTATTATTGGCTCATGTTGTGGTTCCAGTCCTTATCACATAGCTTTAATAAAAAAAATGATTAAAAATCATTTTGATTAGAATATTTGAATATTTTTTTAAATATTATAAGTTCGCCGGAACATTTTTTTAAAAAAATTCGTAATTAAATTAATGTTTATTTAAAATTATAGATCAATGAGGTTAAAAATAAATGATAAAAGTTAAAGGTCTGAGTAAGAACTATGGCCCAGTTGAGGCTGTAAAATCTATATCATTTGACTTAAATGATGGTGAGGTTATCGGGTTTTTAGGAGCAAATGGCGCTGGTAAAACTACTACGCTTAAAATGATTACAGGTTATATGGTACCTACTGAAGGTACAATTACGATCAATGGTCTAGATATAATTAATGATACTCATGAAATTCAAAAACAAATTGGATATTTACCTGAATTAAATCCTCTGTATGCTGAAATGCGGGTTTATGATTATTTAGAGTTTTTAGCATCCATTAGAGGTATTAAAGGCTTAAAGTTCAAAGATGCTCTTTCAAGAGTCGTTGAGCAATGCGGCTTGAGAGGCGTAGTTCACAAAAACATTTCTGATTGCTCAAAGGGTTATAAGCAAAGAATCGGTCTTGCAGCTGCAATGATACACGATCCTAAAATTTTAATACTTGATGAGCCGGTGACCGGGCTTGATCCGAATCAAATAATTGAAATTAGAAGTTTGATAAAATCTCTTGGCAAAGAAAAACTAGTTTTCATGTCAAGCCATATTCTCCAAGAGATTCAAGCAACTGTAGACCGAATAATAATCATCAATAAGGGAGAAATTGTCGCAAACGGTACCAATAATGAATTGATGACTAGCTTCAAGGGCAACGTTTTACTAACCATGGAAGTCAAGGGCGCCAAAGTTGATACTATCAAGCACGTTCAGGCGACAATTCCCAATGTTAAATTTATTTCTTCAAAAAAAGATAAAAGTATTCATACGATTCAATATGAGTATGATAAAAGCAAGGACTCAAGGGAGGATATTTTTAAGTATGCAGTAAAAAATAAATGGTCAATATTAAGAATGACCCCTAAAACAACTGACCTTGAGGATATTTTCAGGAAATTAACGATGGAAGGTGGTGCTGATGCATAACATAAAAACTGTTTTCTATCGCGAATTAATTGGTTTTTTTAATAGCCCAATGGCGTATATCTTTTTAGTCATTTTTGCTATTGTTAACGGTTATTTTTTTACAAATAGATTCTTTTTATTTGGCCAGTCAGATTTAAGGTCTTTGTTTGACATAGTTCCATTGGTTTTCCTTTTTTTTGTTCCAGCTATTTCTATGGGATCTATTTCCAGAGAGAACGACATTGGTACTATGGAAACTATGTCAACACTGCCACTAAGTAATTATCAATTTGTAATGGGAAAATTCTCTGCTGCACTCACGCTTATTTTGTTAGGACTGCTTGCAACTTGTATCCACCTTATTACACTTGTATTTGTAGGAACAAATATTGACTATGGTGCGCTTTTTAGTGGTTATTTGGGCTTAGCGTTCATGGGAGCTGCATTTGCTTCTATTGGTATATATGCTAGCAGCTTAACCCAAAATCAGGTTGTTGCGTTTATTATAGGCCTTTTTATGGTTTTAATTTTTTACATGCTTGACAAGACACTTGTGTTTGTACCTGCATCAATAGCGGGATTTCTACAGTTTTTAGCAATTGACTACCACCTATCAAACATGTCACGAGGTGTAATCGACTCAAGAAATCTAATTTATTTTTTCTCAATGATCGGTTTTTTCCTTTTTTTGACTGTTCAAACACTTGAAGTAAGGAGATGGAAATAATGAAAGATTTTTTAAATAAGATTGATTTAAAAAGATCTGTTCTGGTTCCTGGCATTTTACTCTTTGCGATACTTATTTTATTGAATTCAATTTCTACTAGCCGTTTCTTTAGGATAGATTTGACTGATAATAATATGTTTTCGTTGTCATCTTCCAGTAAAGCCGTAGTTAAAGAAATAAACGACCTTTTGACTATGAAGGTCTATTTTTCTGATGATCTTCCAGGCGAATACGCAAACAACAGACGCTACCTTCAAGATATTCTTGAAGAGTATGCTGCAATCTCAAAAGGCAATATCAAGTTTGAATTTGCTCCGCAAGATAAGCTCGAAGAAGAAGCTCAAAAATCTGGAATTACGCCTCTTCAGCTTCAGGTTATTGAAAATGATAAAGTTGAAGTAAAGCGAGTATTGATGGGTATGGCAATTCTTTATGAAGATAATAAGGAAGTGCTTCCCGTTATTCAAACTACCACTGGTTTGGAATACGAAATAACCACAAAGATTAAACAGCTAGTTGAAACAAATAAACCTTCAGTAGCGGTTGCTCAGTTTGAAGGGCAAAGCGAACAATACCAAAGCATCCAAAATGTTCTTAGGCAGCGATATGATGTGAGTTTGATTAAGCTAAGCGAGACAGTCCCACTAAATATTTCGGCAATCTTAATTGGAGGTATAACCGACTCATTAAGTTCAGATGAAAAAAATAACCTTTCTCAGTTCATGGAAAGAGGTGGGAATATGTTTGTATCGCAAAATCGAGTTAAAACAAATTTGCAGATTCAGCAAGCAGTTCCGATCAAATCTGATATTTTTGATTTTTTACAAAAGTATGGATTTTATATAGAAGAAAATTTGGTTACGGATAAGATATGTGGAAGGGTGAATGTTCAGCAGCAAATGGGACCTATTAGGATGAATGTACCAATGGAATACCCTTTGCTTCCAATTATTAGAAGTTTTAATGAAGAAGAGTCAATTGTTTCTGGTCTAGAGCAGATGCAATTAATTTTTCCGAGTGAAATCAAGCAAGACTCAAATTCTTTTGAAAATGTTGAATTTATACCTTTATTTTTTACATCTAAAGAATCTGGCGAACTTAAGGGTTCTTATAATTTGAGCCCTGACCCTCAGCAAAATCCTTTTATGAGAATGTTTAATAGGTCAAATCAAATTCTTGGCGCTAGAACAGAATTCTTAAATTCTTCTGGAATAGTTAATCAGGTAATACTGGTCAGTGATTCTGAGTTTATGGCTGATAACGGCGGAGGACGTTCACCTGAGAATCATATTTTTATTTTAAATTCTATAGATTATTTGATAGGGGATCAAGATCTAATTGCGCTTCGATCAAGAGAGATAACATCCCGACCGTTACAGGATATAACTGATGCATCAAAAAAGACATGGAAATGGATAAATATATCTGCTCCATCTTTACTTGTTATTGGGTTTGGATTAGTCCGTATGAGAAGACAGAAAAATAGAAGCAATGTTTTGGAGGAGCTCTATGGGTAAAGAAATGAAAAGGATGGGCATAGTTTTAGCGATTCTGTTTGCAGGTTATTTTATCAATAGTTCCCAGCAAGATAAGTATAACTCAAAAAGTGATCGCATTTTCAACATTAACAAAGCCGATGTTTTCTCAATTGAAATTTCAAAAGAAAATGAAGCAATTTCATTAACCTATAATGGAGAGGATTGGTCAATTGTTGATCATGACTCACTAACGGTTAAGGTGAATACAGTAAATAGTTTTTTTAGTACGATGCTTAGTCTTGAAAAAACTTCGCTGGTATCAAAGAATCCAGCAAATTGGAAAAAATTTATGGTTGATGATTCCAGCGGCTCAAAGCTTAAGTTTTTAGATTATGAAAACAATGTCCTTTCTAAAGTAATAATTGGAAGATCAAACGCTGAATGGTCCTCAAGTAATATCAGAATTGGAGACGAGCCTGAGGTATATCACACCAATGAAAATGTAAGTTGGCAGATTAATCCATCGCCAATGTATTGGGGTGAGATTGCTAAGGATGATAGCGTTACCACGGAAATTGAAGACTGAATATGCTATTCATTGTATCTACAATCTATTGTAGCTTCTGTTCCTAATTTATTAATGAAATAACAAATCAGAGCGAGGGAATTTTAATGGAAAATAGTACAAAAAGCATTATAACCTGCGATTTAGATGGAAAAGTCGAAACTTTTTCAGATGGCGCTGAAAAATATTTTGGCTACACTAAGGATGAAGTTATTGGAAAAAAGCGTGTTAGCGACTTTAGTCCAGGTGAAGTTGTATTAGGCCATGTTGTCAATTGGCTTAAGATAGCTGTTGAAGATGGTAAGTGGGAAGGTGAAACTGTTTTTCTTGATAAAGAAAAAAATGAAATTCCAAGTAAGATTAAAATCACTCCAACAAAAGGGAAAAAAGGCGAACATATTGGATATTGCGGTGTTACAACTCCTTTGAAAGATAAAACGCCCGATCAAGTTCGACCTAAGATTAGTTTTTTTACTAAAATATTTAAATGGATGGTTATTATGAGGCTTCCATTTCTTAGTGCAACTTTCGTACCTATTTTTGCAGGAGCAGCTGTCACCTCAATGCTTGGCGAGCCGGTAAGTTGGAGCTGGCTAGGCTTAACTCTATTGGGAGGAGCTTTCCTGCATATTGGAACAAATACATCTAATGATTATTTCGATCACAGAAGCGGTACAGATGCATTAAATTATAATTATAGCAATGAAGGCTTAAATGGCGGCAGTAGAAGCATTCAAATGGGCTTAATTACGCCAAAAGGAATGCTTAGTGTAGCTGTTATAACCTTTGCTTTAAGCGCTTTGGTTGGTATTCCTCTAATCATGAAAGCTGGCGTTCAAATTCTCTGGTTAGGTTTAATTGGGTTTTTCTCTGGACTGTTTTATACGGCACCTCCTTTTAAGTTTTCCTCGAGAAAAGGCTTGGGTGAATTTCTGATCGGTTTGAATTTTGGACCTTTGATGGTTGCAGGAAGCTCACTAGTGCAAACAGGAAAATTGATTCCAGAATCATTTTTAGTAGGAATTCCGATTGGTCTTTTAATTGCTGCAGTAGTATATATGAATGAATTTCCAGACCATGAAAGCGATAAAGCTTCAGGAAAAAATACATTAATTGTAGTATTTGGCCCCGAAAGAGCTCGTGCTGGTTATGTTGCTCTAGTTGCTTCTGCGTTTGTAAGTATCGTTATAATGGCACTTAACGGAACACTCCCAATGCTTTCATTGATCGCTCTTCTAGCGGTTTATTTTGGATATACAGCAACTAAAACACTGTACAAGTACTATAATAATAGATTGTTACAACCCGCAAACTGGGGTACAATAATCATGCATAGCGTAACAGGTATTTTGCTTACTATTGGTATTTGGTTAGGAAATAGTATATAGAAAAAATTGTTTAATGATGCTTACTATTATGATCGAAGATAAGACGCGCCATTAACATCAATAATACAACCTGTTAAAAATTCATTATTTCCTGAAGCAAGCCAAAGCGCTGTTTCAGCAACTTCTTCAGGAGCAGCTATTCTGTTTAATGGACTTTGTGCCTTTACTTCATCCGTTATTAGATCCCTCACTCTTTTGGTATCGACAAACCCGGGTGCAATAGTATAAATAAATACTTTGTCCTTGGCCAAAGCTTTTGCCATTGACTGTCCTAAGGAATTTAAGCCAGCTTTGCTTGCGCCATATGCCGGGGCATTGGGTTCGCCTCTAAATGCGCCTCTTGAAGATATATTTATAAATTTTCCACCTTTATTATTCATCATTTTACGTGAAGCAAAATAAATGATATGAGCAGGTCCAAGTAAATTTGTTTTAATCGTTTTATCCCACATTTTTTCCCATTTTTCAAAAGACAAAAAGTCAATTTCATGGGTTTCAACAACAGCAGCATTATTTATTACAATATCAAGGCTATCTATATCATTAAACATTCTCTCAATGTTTTTTGAATCAGATAAATCCCCTTGAATCACTCTGTGCTGAGTTCCAGTTAGATTATTTTTTATATATTCAGCTTCTTCTTTATTTGAATTATAATGCAAAATTATATGAGCATTTGCAGCTGCAAATGTATTGCAAAGAGTCTTTCCAATACCTCCTGTAGCTCCAGTTATAAGAACAGTTTTGTCTGTGAGATTATTTGTCATTTGATAATGTTTTAAAATATGCGATTAGTGCGAAAGTTTCAACAAGCATTCCTAATAGTAAGAAAATTATGGAAAGAGTTTTAAGAAATGTCATATCGATGATTACAAAAACCACATAAGACAAAATACCTGCAAAAAGTATTTTTTTTCCCACTTGATGATAGGAGTTTAGAGCATCAATCCGCTCCATGCTCTTTGGATATTCCTTTTCTGCCCAAGCATCGAGTTCTTGTTTTTCCTCAGGTGTCATTCTCATTTCAATACTCTGTTCAATTGATAGGTGATTATCGATAATATTAATGCGACACCCACGTCTGCTATGGGTTTTGCTCCTGGAAAACCAAAATTCCATAAAACAACACCAACCAGCCAGAGGCTATTAATCTTTAAATGTGTGGACATCTATTTTTTATCGAATTTTGCACCAACAGGTGGTCGATACTCTTGAAAAGGTATCATAAGCATCGTTTTAATGTCCTCAGTTTCCTTTTTTTCCATATGGGTGTCTATTCCGTAATTGAGTTGATTCATATCATCTACTTTTATAGAAGTATTAAACAAATGGTCCCAAATAGAAAATATATTTCCGTAGTTACGATCAGTATGTGGTAATACATAATGGTGATGAATCTTATGAAAATTTGGCGTCACAAAAATTTTAGAAATGATAGGATCCAATTTTTTTACTTCTTTAATGTTTGTATGTGTTAAATGAGCAAAGAAACCAGATATTGTTTGATAAAGCATCACAATTCCAAACGAAGCTCCCGATATAAAGACAGCTAATGAGGTGAAAAATAGTCGAAAAATACTTTCTCCGGGATGATGACGTAAGCCAGTCGTTACATCAACATAGCGATCGGTATGGTGAATAATATGAAATTTCCACATCCATTTGACCTTGTGCTCCATCCAATGCACAAGCCAAGCGCCTACGAGATCAAGAATAAGAAGTCCAATAACTACTTCAGCCCAGATTGGAAGGGTTAATGCATTTAAGATTCCAGCCTGGTGAACGCTATTATAATTTGCTGCCCAAAGAATCAATGAGGCTCCAATTAAATTGACCACGATACTTGAAAAAGTATAAAATAAGTTTATAAAAGTATGTTTCTTTTTATGATATTTGAAGTTGAATAGAGGCATGCCAGTTTCGAGCATAAATAAAAAAGTAAAACCTCCAATAAGATAAAAAGTGCGGTGTTCAACCGGGATGCTACTAAAATAGCTTATGATACTTTCCATAACATCAGAATTTAGCTTGAAAGAAGAAATAAAATTATAAATATCAGATAAAAATAGCGTAACTTTGATTTATGAAACAAATTTTAACTATCTGCCTCTTTCTTTTCTCGGTCATTATCCATTCACAAAATAGTCAGCTTGTTGAAATTGAAACTAATGATGGCAATATATTCCTCGGTACGATAATTGAGGAAAGTGACGAAGGTTTTAAGCTCAAAACTCAAGACGGTATTCAAATATCCGTACCAATATCTTCTGTAAAAAATATATCCAAAATTGAGACTGCTGAGGTTGAAGGTCAGGTATGGCGAGCCGATCCAAATAAAAGCATGTATTTATTTGCCCCATCAGCATTTCCGATTGAAAAACAAAAAGTATATTGTAGAGATTTTTGTTTAGTATTTCCTTCATATAATCGCGGTTTCGGAAACAATTTTTCTTTGCAGGCTGGAGCATTTGTGTTTCCAGGAATGCAATTTGATGTCATCCCAGTTGTGCTCTCTGGAAAATTTTCTCTTCCTCAGATTGGCCCAGCTAGACTTGCCACTGGAATGATGTACGTTAGCGTTCCTGGTCAAAGCGCTTCTTTTGGAGCGGGCTTTGCTTTTGGAAGCGCTACATTTGGAAATAGATTCACGCACCTTACAGCATCTTTAGGATGGGGTTATTTCCGTGATAAAGATCAATGGGATTTTGCAGAAAAACCCATTCTTGTTTTAGCGAGCAATATAAGAGTAGCAAACTCTTTTGCGGTGGTTGCTGAATATTGGCTTCCACCCGAGTTTGACGATCCAACAAATTTGCCCATAGCAATATCTGGAAGATTTATAGGTAGGAGATTTGCTGTTGACATCGGTGGATTTTTTACTAAAGACATGTTAGGCGTACCTTTTCCCTTAATTAACTTCACTTATCATTTGAAATAAATGAAATACCTCTGGGGAATCTTTTTGCTATGCTATGTTGATGCTCAATCAATCGATTTAAAAAATCACCCGTACGCAACACTAGGCGTTGATAAGTATCTTACAGCTAGCACAAGTTTAGGAGATTTAGACAATGATGGAGATCTAGATATCATCGTTTCAAATGGTCGACATTGGTCTCAGTTCAATCAAATTTTTTTGAATGACGGTAAAGGTTTTTTTCGTAGAAGTAGATTATTGGGTGATGAGGCAAGTACTTCTTATATGGCTTTGCCTGCAGATATAGATGGTGACGGTGATTTAGATATCATTGTAGCGAATGATCGAAGCAAAAATCAAATTTTTAAAAATAACGGAAAGGGAAAATTTTCGTTCACAGCTTACTTTGGCAGAGAAGAATCTGTGACAAGAGGAATTTGTGTAGTGGATCTAAATCAAGATGGATTTGTTGATGTTGTAGAGGCCAATAGAACTAGTCAAAATTTTATATATTATAATAATTCTAATGGAAGCTTTGCTAAAGAGACTTCTTTTGGCAAAAAGGATGAAGCTACAATTTTCATTGCTGCTAGCGATATAAATTCAGATGGACACTTAGATTTGGTATTAGCGAATAGAAACAAACAACCCAATAGAATATATCTTGGCCCTGACTTCATCAAATCAACTATTTTTGGTAGCGGCACCGATGAAACTCGCCAAGTAGCAATTGGAGATATGAATGGTGACGGTGCTCCAGATATTGTTGCAGCTAATATTGGAGAAAAAAATAAAATCTATTTTAATCAAGGAAATGGAGAATTTAGAGAATCTGTTTCCTTTGGATCGCTCAGAGATAAAACAATGTCAATCGCATTAGGGGATTTAGATGGAGATGGTGACTTCGATATTGTTGCGGGGAATAATAGTAGTAAGAATCATTTCTATATTAATAGCGATGGAAATTTTAAATTGAACCGCTTCTCTGAGGAAGACAAGGTAACCTATGGTATTACGCTTGGAGATTTGAACAATGATGGAAGACTAGACATAATAGAGTCTAACTCTGGAGACGTAAATAAAATATTTTTTAACAAAATAAAGAAATGAGTTTTTTCTTAAACATAATACTTTTAGCTGCTATCATGACACAATCACTTGAAACGCCAACATATCAATTAATTCAAAAGTTTGAAAAATTTGAAATAAGAGATTATGGCTCTGTAATAACAGCAAAAACTGCTATAAATGCTAGCTTCAGAGAATCGACTTATACGGGGTTCAGACGTGTAGCTAATTATATTTTTGGTGGAAATAATCAGGAAAAAAAAATAGCCATGACAGCTCCCGTTATCACTCAAATGAAGAGCTCGCAATCTCATATAGTGCATTTTGTTATGCCATCAGAATACAGCCTTGAATCTCTCCCTAATCCAAACCTCCAGAACGTGAAAATTGAGATAGAGAAGCTAGGCATGGTTGCTGCAATGAGATTTGGGGGATGGGCTACAGAAAAAAGATCTATGCGCTTCATCGAAGTTCTCTTAGATCAGCTTAAAGAAAAAGATATTCAAATTATCGGAGACGTTCGTGTTGCGCAATACAATGGACCAACGACAATTCCTCCTTTTAGAAAAAATGAAATATTAATCCCTGTTTCATACAAGTAGCTAACAACTAGGCAGTCAAATGAAAAAAATTGTTATACTATGCTTTTTATTTTATTCTTGCGAAACCAATGATCCTACAAGGATGAATTCTGTTCGATTAAAATCAGATGTAACAACTGACAGTATTGAGCATGTTATTAAAGAGATGTTAGTTGCTATTAGTACGAACGATATTGAAAAAGCGCGAAATCATGTTCTTGAAGAAGGTCGAGTATTTAGAGTAAGAAAAGATGGGATGAGTTTTAGGTCAAATACTGATTTTTTTAAGCAGACAGAAGATCAATTAACAGATTATTATGAACGCATGTGGGATCCGATCATCATGTATCGTGGTGATTTAGCTATTGCATGGACAACATACGATTTTCATTTGAATGGAAAATTTTCTCATTGCGGCGCAGAGTCTTTCACGCTTACTAGGGTAGATAATAGGTGGATGGTGATGGACTGGGCCTATACCGCGAATGAGCCTGAGAATTGTAATAGCCCATTAGGGCCTATTGAAAAATAAGGAGGTAATAAATTGAAACATTTAATTCAAACTATAACAATGGTTTTGTGTTGCTCTACAATAGCATTTGCGCAGAAAACATTTATCCATGCGGGGTCAATGATTGATGGCGTGACCAAAAAAATGAAAACCAAGCAAACCATCGTAATTGAAGGTGGAGTAATAGTAGATGTAAAAAGTGGTTATGCAAAAGCAAAATCTAAAGATAAAGTAATTGATCTAAAAAATTCTACAGTTACTCCTGGATGGATGGATTTACATGTACACCTGGGTTCGCAATCTAGTCCACAATCTTACAGCGAAGATTTTTATTTAAATCCAGAAGATTTTGCCTATAGATCTGTCCCATGGGTAGAAAAAACTCTGCTCGCAGGTTTTACTACGGTACGCGATGTTGGGGGTGAGGTTGTGATTGCTGCACGTGATGCGGTAAATAAAGGATATATTAAAGGTCCTCGAATTTTCTCTGCGGGACGATCGATTGGTACAACCGGAGGACATGCAGATCCTTCTAGCGGTTTAAATCGCAAATTTCAAGGAGATCCAGGACCGCATGAGGCGGTTGTTAATGGGGTTGACGATGCAATGAAAGCTGTACGGCAGCGCTATAAAGATGGCTCAGATCTTATCAAGATCACAGCAACAGGAGGTGTGTTAAGCGTTGCAAAAAACGGACAAAATCCACAATTCACTGAAGAGGAAATTAGAGCGATTGTTGAAACTGCTAAAGATTATGAAATGCATGTTGCAGCTCACGCGCATGGCGTAGAGGGAATGCAGCGCGCTATTCGAGCAGGGGTTCGTACAATTGAACACGGCACACTGATGGACAAACCAACTGCAAGATTAATGAAGCAATATGGAACGTATTATGTACCTACTGTATCTGCAGGTGAGTTTGTATATGAAAAAGCAAAAGAGCCGGGTTATTTCCCTGAAATCGTGCGCCCTAAAGCGCTAGAAATTGGACCTAAAATTAAAAAGACTTTAGGTATGGCCTATAAGGAAGGAGTCAAGATAGCATTCGGAACTGATATGGGAGTGTCTCCGCATGGTGATAATGCAGATGAATTTCGATTTATGGTTGAAGCTGGAATGAAACCCATCGATGCTATTTTTGCAGCAACTAGTGTAGCAGCTGAAGTATTAAACCAGCAAGATCTGGGCAAAATTAAAAAAGGAATGAAAGCTGACATTGTAGCTGTTAACGGTGACCCATTAAACGATATAACAGTTACGAAAAACGTAGTCTTTGTAATGAAAGATGGTGTTGTTTACAAGCAACCCAAATAAGGAATTCTATGAAATCAAAATGGCTTATCTTTTCAATCAGTGGATTAATTTTAATTGGATTTGGTTTATCGTTGTTAGGCGAAGCGATCATATTGAAATACGAAAATAAGCCTTTTTTTTGGTTTGGAACTCTTGCGTTAATAGTTATTAATAGCGGACTATGTTTTTTCGGTAACGCTATACGCTATCGTATAAAAATGGATAGTTCAAGAAAATTTTAAAGAAATATAATCGAGCAAACTAAATGATATACTGTATTCAGTGTGGCACAAAAACAGAATCAATCATTCCTCCACTTGATAATAGATTAAGGGATGTTTGTCCAAGCTGCAACTATATTCACTATGTTAACCCAAATAACATAGTGGGTATTATTGCCTCATATAAAGGGAAAGTGTTGTTGTGTAAAAGAAATACTGAACCAAGAATGAATTACTGGACAGTGCCTGCTGGATTTATGGAGAACGGTGAAACCCTTTTAGAGGGTGCGCAGAGAGAAGCAAAAGAAGAAGTGGGGATTAAGCCTATGCCTTCAAATTTATTTATGGTTTACAGCGTACCTCATATTAGCCAAGTACACTTTTATTTTTATTCTGAACTCAAAGATAGTTCAACAAAAATTGGTGAAGAAATTAATGAAGTCATGTTTGCAGATTATAATGAGATTCCATGGGATGATCTTGCGTTTAACAGTATTAGAGTTTTATTAAAATACTTTTTTAAAGTTGGAGAGGAAAAAGCTGCGAGCTCATTTTTTAATCTCTCATCTATCGAATAAAAAAAGAAAAATACTAATTTTATGCTTGAGTCATATTTTTTTTATTATATAATTTAGAAGTAACAATTAAGGAAGGAGGTGATCAGTTGTCTATAAACTGTAGAACGCTGGCCTCCAAAAATAAGCCAGCAAATTAACTGACTAGATGTCACTCTTTGGAGGTC
>MDSX01105096.1_pt1 | contig 124750 bp, 120 predicted proteins | sample 811141 | NCBI WGS metagenome assembly MDSX01 (sample SAMN05326642, study PRJNA326480) | marine metagenome | isolation source: seawater | place: Atlantic Ocean: South East | collected 2010 | reverse complement strand
TTTTTAAAAAAAAGTAGGGTTTTTTTAATGACAGATGTTTAATATGTAAGGAAGATTTTATTATGAAAAAGAAAGTCTTAATTGTTTAGTTGGTTAATTAAAAGCTATTATAACTATTATAATAGCTTTTTTTAGTTTTAATACTTATTTAATCATTCTGATCTCAATTCTAAACTTCTCCTGATTATTTGCGATATATTTAATCTTACTTTAGCATCGTTATATCCTACTTTGATAAGTATATAAATCAAAATAACGCCCTTTTTTAGCAATCAATTCATCATGTATTCCCTCTTCAACAATTTTTCCTTCTTCAATTACCAAGATCTGATTTGCTTGTTGTATAGTACTTAATCGATGGGCAATAACTAAAGTTGTTCGGTCTTTCATTAAAGTATTTAAACTTTTTTGTATGAATGTCTCACTCTCCGTATCTAAATTAGAAGTCGCTTCATCTAAAATAATAATCTTAGGATTTGCTAATAAGGCACGTGCAATCGAGATTCGCTGTTTTTGCCCACCAGAAAGTTTTATGCCTCGTTCTCCAATAACTGTATCCAGACCATCTAAAAACTTATCTGTAAATTCGTTCACATAGGCTCCTTTAACTGCATCTATCAATTCTTCCTCCGATGCATTGGGGCGAGGAAAAAGAATATTTTCACGTATGGTTCCTGCATATAAAAAATCGTCTTGTAATACCACACCCAAATGAGTACGAAAACTACTTAAATTAACTTCTGATAAATCTATACCGTCTAGGGTAACAGCACCTTTTGTTGGATTTAAAAAAGTTGCTGCTAAACTCGCGATTGTTGATTTCCCAGATCCCGAAGAACCCACTAACGCAGTTACACTTCCAGAAGGTGCTTTAAAAGATATATTATGCAATACTTCTTTATTTTCTTCATAACTAAAGGAAACATTATTAAATACGATATCTCCTTTTATCTCCTTTAAATGGTTGGTTCTAACTTCTGGGTTGTCTTCAATGGTCATTTCCATCAACTCCTGAGTACGATCTAATCCAGCCATTGCTTCAGTAAGTTGACTACCAATATTACTCATTTGCACGATAGGTGCAATCATAAATCCTAAAAACAAGGTAAAGGATATAAAATCTCCAAAAGTCATCGTGTTATTCATCATAAAATAACCTCCTATGCCCATTATTCCTGATGAAGCTAAACCCAATAGTAATGTAGAAGAACTAGTAATTAATGCAGTCGCTGTTAAACTTTTCTTTACGTTTAAAAATAACTTTTCTGCTCCTTTCTGGAATGATTTGTTTTCTTGCTCCTCAGCATTAAAACCTTTTATCACCCTAACTCCACTTAATATTTCAGCTAAACGACCTGTTACCTCAGCATTGATGACTCCCCTATTTTTAAATATTGGACGTATGTATACAAAAGCTTTCATGGCTATAATTGCAAAAATACCAACGGGTACAAGAACGAAAACCGTCATTAGTGCATTTATTTTTATTAAAATAATCAAAGAAATTATTGCTGTTATCGAACCTCCAATTAACTGAACCAATCCTGTACCAACTAAATTCCGAACCCCTTCAACATCATTCATTACTCTGGATACTAGGGCTCCTGTTTTATTATTGTCAAAAAAATTTATTGGAAGTGATAATAATTTACGTTGTACTTGAGAGCGTAATAGGTAAATCAAATGTTGAGCTTCAACACTTAATAAGCGTGTTAGTGAAAAAGAAGTCAGCGATTGAACTAAAATTGAAGAACAAACAATAATAATTAAAATCCAAAGTGTAGTTATGTCTTTTGAAGGGATTATGTTATCCATCAATGTTTTACTTGCATAAGGCAATACCATTCCGGACAAACTTCGGATAATAATTAATATTAAACCAACTAAAACAATTTTTTTTCTAGGCCAAATGTATTCTTTGAATGCCCATTTGTAGGATACTTTTTTTTTACTCATAACCCCATATTGCCATTATTAAGCCAAAAAAAGGTATTATGACATAAAGACAAAGTTTTATGAATAATCTTTGGGAATTTCTGTTTTATTTTAAGAGGCGAGCAGTATAATTTGATCGGGGAAAAAAAAAGAAGAACCCTTTTAAAATAATAATTTAAATAATTAAAAATTGTATTAATTGTTACTTATATTTTAGCAAGGTATTATTTTTTAGTCCTTGCTGCATACTTTTCTTTATTCTTAACAAAAACTAATTTATTTTTACTTTTTGGATTTTCACGATGTTCTATTTCAAAGCTTCCAATGGATTTAATCAATGGAGTTAATTTTTCAAATCCATAATTTCGAGAATCAAAATTAGGTTGTTTTTTTTGAATCAAACTCCCTACATCACCAAGAAACGCCCAACCATCTTCATCTGATGAATCAATTATAGTCGCAGATAACAACTTAATTACTTTTGAAGTTATTTCATCAACGTTTTCTTCAATTTTTTCTTTCGCATTTACATCTTCTTTTTTATGAGATTGTTTCCTCAGAATTTCTATATAAATAAATTTATCACAGGCTACAATAAAGGGTGTAGGAGTCTTTTTTTCTCCGATTCCAATTACCTGCATTCCAGCTTCTCTTAGTCTAGTCGCTAATTTTGTAAAATCACTGTCGCTTGAAACCAGACAAAATCCATTTACTTTTTCAGAATAAAGAATGTCCATAGCATCAATAATCATAGCTGAATCAGTAGCATTTTTACCAGTAGTATATGCATACTGTTGTATGGGTGTAATTGCATTTTGAAGAAGTAAATTTTTCCATTTTGACAAATGAGGATTGGTCCAATCGCCATAAATTCTTTTAATGGTAGGATTTCCATACTTGGCAATTTCCTCCATCATTTCTTTTACATGAGCCGAAGGAATATTATCTCCATCAATAAGCACCGCTAAATTTGAGTTCATTTATTAATTTATTTTATTTAGACTTCTTTAATCTTTTTGCTGCTTTTTTCTCTTTTGGAGTTTTAGCAGATTCTTTTTTTATATTTTTCCTAGAGTCCTTACTTTTTGCCATAATTTAAATTTTTAATTTTCTATATGCAGTAATTACAAATTCTAACTTGTTAGATGATCAAAAAAGAAGTTATCGGTTCAGTCTTGGCAAATACATCGCATAATTAAAGCGATATTTATATTACTTTAAAGATAGTATTATTAAGATTATTAAAGAAAGTTTGCAATTAGTTTTATCAACACTGTATCAACTATAAATTTTTAATATTTTTATTCGGAAACATTTTTGAAACTATATATCCCACTATCATTGCCAAGGCAAATGATGGAGCCAACACATCCAATTCTACAAAATATTTTCCAATTCCCTCCATATTTGAAAAAACAAATTTAAATAGAATTACCGATGCAAAACCGGAAATCATAGAAGTAATTGCTCCTTTTTCAGTATAGCCTCTCCAAAAAACTGATAAAATAATAACTGGACAAAAAGTAGCTGCAATACCTGACCAACCAAAAATCATGATCCAGAAAATCTGCCTATCTGGATATAGATAGTAAAGTAATACAGCAATACACAATGCCACTAACGCCATACCAACTGTAACTATTCTTGAAAAGTTTGTTAAATCTTCATCTTTTAAATCGGGCCTTAATATTTTCTGATAAAAATCGCGTGTAATTGCACTAGAGGCAAGAATAAGTAGCGAATCTATCGTTGACATTATTGCAGAAAGTACAATAGCAATAAAAATTGCGACTAAAATTGTTGGTAAAAATTCGTTTGTAATTAAACTTAGTACATCTTCACCACCTGTTCCTAATACTGCCTCAGGGTCTTGTCCTTCTGATGTAAAATAGATCCGAGCAAGTATACCAATTGTTACTGCTGCTGCATCTGTTAACAGTGTAAAAAGCAATGCTACCCATTTGCCTTTGTCTATCTCATCTTCACTTTTAATAGACATAAAACGAACATAAACTTGAGGTGAACCTAAGAAACCTAATCCAATCATGGAGAAACCAAGAATTGTAAATAAGTTCAACCAACCGTCATCGCTTCTTCCCATTATTTGAGTTAAGGTAGGATCAATCGCGTTTAATCCTTCAGTAATTCCAGTACCATGGTCCATAGAGAACCAAACTACAATAGGCAATAATACCAGCCCAATAAACATCAATATTCCTTGGAACATATCAGACCAAACCGCAGCTACAAAACCACCAATAAAAATATAAATAAGTACAATACTAAAGCCTACAAGCACACCAATTCGATAATCAATACCTAACATAGATTCAAACGCAATACCAGTAACATCCATTTGTGATGCGACATAAATAACCACGAAAACTACCAAGACAGATGCGGAAATAATACGAAGCGTATTTGTAGAGGATTTAAAATGACTTTGGAGATAATCGGGAATTGTGATTGCTTTATAATCGTCTGAACGCCTTTTAAATCGCTTGGCCATAAATTGCCAGGAAATAAAAACACCGAGCAATTCACCGGCAACAACCCAATATCCAGAGTATCCAGCGATTGCTCCCATTCCAGTTAAACCTATTAAAAGCCATCCAGATTCTCCTGTTGCTCTAGCAGAAAAGGCAACAGCCAAAAACCCCATCTTTTTTCCTCCTAGATAATAATCACTCATACTTTTTACTCTGCGAGAAGCTAAAATTCCAATTAGAAATAGAATAGCGACATAAATTACTAGAACAGAAATTTTTATAATCATGTGTTTTATTTAGTTAGCTTTTAAGATAAGTGTTTAATATTATTATATTTCTGTACTAACTTTCCTCCTATCCAAGCCATGGGAATATAAGCTATTAATATATCTACTACTGCAAACCAAGTGGGACCAGGTAACATAAAATTAATCATTATACCTCCCACAAGAAATAATCCTCCTATTGCCATTGAAAATTTCATTTTATGGGTAGTTGCTATTCTCCCTGCTAGAAAAGCACCTACTAAAGTACCTAAAGCATGTGCTAAAAATGGGAAAATAAAATACATAGGATTTAATGTTGGCATAAGAGATGCGAGGGAATTCATATCATTAAAATCAAACCCTGCTATTGGAAAAACTTCATGACCTAACTCAATGAGCCCCATATTAACGATACTTCCTCCTAACCAACCTATAATAACAGCGAGAACATTTTTAAAAATTCGATTCACAGAAAGTTGTTTTTATATTTAATATTATTAAAATTATTGTTGGAACCAAATTTACTAAAAGAATAAGGGTATTTTAATTTTTAAAAAAACAATATATGAATTATCAATGGTTTTGCTAAATAATCCTAGTCATGTTTTTCTATTTTTTTTTAATTTATCTTTTATTTTAAAATCTATTTACTATGCACGCATAGTATTTTTTATGTATATTTGAAAAATGAAAGAAAAAACAATAGATTACCTTTTAAGATCTACTTGGATGGGTGTTACCAAAATGTACAACGAAGAAGCTGGTAAAAAAGGCAGTACAATGGCAACTGGATTTGCACTTATTAGTATCGATCCTGATGAAGGTACTCCTTCTACTTCATTAGGGCCTAAAATGGGTATTGAAGCAACTAGCCTTTCAAGAACATTAAAAAATATGAAGAAAAAGGACTTATAGTTAGAAAACCTAATCCTTTAGATGGTAGAGGTGTTTTAATTCACCTTACTCCTTTTGGCATTGAAATGAGAGAGTTTTCAAAAAAAGTGGTTATTGGATTTGATGAAGCAGTCTATAGAGCAGTTGATTCAGAAGACCTAAAAACGTTTAAAAAAGTAACAAATACTATTTTGGAGTTAATCAACTCCAAAAAAATATACATAAAAGATTAAATAGATTATCTTATGTTTAAAAGAAGAATTAAAAAAGTAGCCGTAATTGGTTCAGGAATAATGGGAAGCGGTATTGCTTGCCATTTTGCAAATATTGGAGTGGAAGTTTTATTACTTGATATCGTACCTTTTTCTCTTTCTGAAAAAGAAAAAGCAAAAGGATTAACACTGCAAGATAAAGCAGTAAGAAATCGTTTGGTAAACGATGCGCTTAATACTTCAATAAAATCTAAACCTGCACCTTTATACAACCTAAAGTTTGCAGATAGAATTACTATTGGTAATCTTGACGATGATATCCAAAAAGTAGCATCTGCAGATTGGATTATTGAAGTAGTGGTTGAGCGTTTAGATATTAAAAAACAAGTGTTTGAAAAACTTGAAAAATATAGAACTCCAGGAACTTTAATTACTAGTAATACCTCTGGAATCCCTATCAAATTTATGAATGAAGGTAGAACTGAAGATTTTCAGAAACATTTCTGTGGAACTCACTTTTTTAATCCTCCTCGTTATTTAAAACTTTTCGAAATCATTCCTGGTCCAAACACTTCTTCTGAAGTTTTAGACTTTTTTAATAGTTATGGTGAGCAATTTTTAGGAAAAACTACTGTAATTGCTAAAGACACTCCTGCATTTATTGGTAACAGAATTGGTATTTATGGAATTCAAAGTTTATTTCATTTAGTAAAAGAAATGGGATTAACAGTCGAAGAAGTTGATAAGTTAACTGGTCCAGTTATAGGAAGGCCAAAATCTGCAACCTTCCGTACAGTTGACGTTGTTGGACTAGACACATTGGTTCACGTTGCCAATGGGATATATGATAATTGTCCCACTGATGAAGAACACAATGTTTTTAAACTTCCAGAATTCATCAATACAATGATGGAAAACAAATGGTTAGGAAGCAAATCTGGTCAAGGTTTTTATAAAAAAATTAAAGGTGAGGATGGAAAAAGTAAAATCTTAGGTTTAGATCTAGAAACTTTAGCATATAGAAAAGGAAAAAGAGCTTCCTTCCCTACCCTAGAGCTAACAAAAACGGTTGACAAAGTGATAAATCGTTTTAAAATATTAGTTGCTGGTAAGGATAAGGCAGGAGAATTTTATCGCAAGAATTTTGCCTTAATGTTTTCTTATGTTTCTAAACGAATTCCTGAAATTTCAGACGAATTATATAAAATAGATGATGCTATGAAAGCAGGATTTGGATGGGAAAATGGTCCCTTCGAAATCTGGGATGCCATTGGTGTGGAAAAAGGTATTGAATTGATGCAAGCCGTTGGCAAAGAACCAGCAGCATGGATTTATGATATGCTAACATCTGGCATTAATTCTTTTTATACGGTAAAAGATGGTGCAACTTATTATTATGATATTCCTCAAAAGAAACAGATTAAAGTACCTGGACAAGATGCTTTTATTATACTAAACAATATCCGTAAATCTAATGAAGTATTTAAAAACAGTGGATGTGTAGTTGAAGATTTAGGAGATGGAATTTTAAATTTAGAATTCCAAAGTAAAATGAATACTATTGGTGGTGATGTTTTAGTTGGGCTTAATAAAGCAATCGATATTGCTGAAAAAGATTTTGCTGGATTGGTTGTTGGTAATCAAGGTGCTAATTTCTCTGTAGGTGCCAATATTGGAATGATTTTTATGATGGCCGTTGAGCAAGAATATGATGAATTGAATATGGCTATTAAGTATTTCCAAGATAGTGTAATGCGATTGCGTTATTCATCCATACCAACAGTAGTTGCACCACAAGGAATGACATTAGGTGGTGGATGCGAAATGACATTACACGCAGATCGTGTTGTTGCAGCTGCTGAAAGCTATATAGGATTAGTAGAATTTGGAGTTGGAGTGATACCTGGTGGAGGTGGTTCTAAAGAAATGGCTTTAAGAGCAAGTGACTTATTCCATAAAAATGATGTAGAGTTAAATGTACTTCAAGAATATTTTTTAACTATTGGAATGGCAAAAGTATCTACTTCTGCTTCTGAAGCATATGACCTTGGAATTCTAGAAAATGGAAAAGATATCGTTGTTGTTAATAAAGATAGACAAATAGCGACTGCAAAAGCAGTAGCAAAATCGATGGCAGATTTAGGATATACACAACCTGTTCGCAGAAAAGATGTAAAAGTACTTGGAAAACAAGCTTTAGGAATGTTTTTAGTGGGAACTGATTCTATGGAAGCAGCTAATTTTATTAGTGAACACGATCAAAAAATTGCAAATAAATTAGCTTATGTAATGGCTGGTGGAGATTTATCAGAACCTACTTTAGTGACAGAGCAATACTTATTAGATATTGAACGTGAAGCGTTTTTAAGTTTATGTACAGAACGTAAAACATTAGAACGAATTGAACATATGTTAAAAACAGGGAAACCTTTAAGAAACTAAAAAAATGAAACAAGCATATATAGTAAAAGCATATCGTACAGCAGTAGGTAAAGCACCTAAAGGGGTTTTTAGATTTAAAAGAACAGATGAATTGGCGGCAGAAACCATTCAATATATGATGAAAGAATTACCTCAATTAGACAAAACCCGCATCGATGACGTTATCGTAGGTAATGCCATGCCAGAAGGATCTCAGGGTCTAAATATGGCTAGGCTCATCTCTTTAATGGGATTAGACTCTGTAGATATCCCAGGAGTAACAGTAAATCGTTTTTGTTCTTCAGGAATAGAAACTATTGGAATTGCAACTGCAAAAATTCAATCTGGAATGGCAGACTGTGTCATAGCTGGTGGAGCTGAAAGTATGAGCTCAGTACCTATGACTGGATTTAAACCAGAATTAAATTATGATGTTGTAAATGCTGGACATGAAGATTATTATTGGGGAATGGGAAATACAGCAGAAGCTGTTGCCAATCAGTTTAACGTTTCTAGAGAAGATCAGGATGAATTCGCATATCATTCTCATATGAAAGCTTTAAAAGCCCAAGCCGAAGATCGTTTTCAGGATCAAATAGCTCCAATAGTTGTAAATCAAACTTATCTGGATGAGAATAATAAAAAAGTATCCAAATCATATACAGTAACCAAAGACGAAGGTCCCCGGAAAGGAACCAATAAAGAAGCGTTGGCAAAATTACGTCCTGTATTTGCAGCTGGCGGAAGTGTAACAGCTGGTAATTCTTCTCAAATGAGTGATGGTGCTGCCTTTGTTATGGTGATGAGTGAAGATATGGTTAAAGAGCTAAATTTAGAACCTATTGCTCGTTTAGTTAATTATGCAGCGGCTGGAGTAGAACCTCGAATTATGGGGATTGGTCCTGTAAAAGCAATTCCGAAAGCTTTAAAGCAAGCTGGTTTGAAACAAGAACATTTATCATTAATAGAGCTTAACGAAGCATTTGCTTCACAATCCTTAGCTGTTATTCGTGAATTAAATTTAAATCCAGAAATCATTAATGTAAATGGTGGAGCTATAGCATTAGGGCATCCTCTAGGGTGTACTGGAGCAAAATTATCTGTACAACTATTTGATGAAATGCGTAAACAGAATATGAAAGGAAAATATGGAGCAGTAACGATGTGTGTTGGAACAGGTCAGGGTGCTTGTGGAATTTTTGAATTTTTAAACTAAATAAAATAAGTCTTAATAATAATGGAAAAAGAAATAATAAGAGGTGGACAATTCATCGTAAAAGAATCTAAATGTGAAGATATATTTACACCTGAGGATTTTACTGAAGAACAAAAGATGATGAAAGATGCGGTAATGGAATTCAATGATAGAGAAATCATTCCATTTAGAGATCGTTTTGAAAATAAAGATTATGCTTTTACAGAAGAAATAATGCGTAAAGCAGGGGCCTTAGGTTTTTTAAGTGTTGCTGTTCCTGAAGCTTACGGTGGTCTAGGAATGGGTTTTGTTTCTTCATTATTAACTTGTGATTATATTTCTAGTGGAACCGGATCTTTTAGTACTGCTTTTGGAGCACATACGGGTATTGGAACGATGCCTATTACACTTTACGGAACTGAAGAACAAAAACAAAAATACGTTCCTAAATTAGCAAGTGGCGAATGGTTTGGATCTTATTGCTTAACAGAGCCAACCGCCGGAAGTGATGCTAATAGCGGAAGAACTAAAGCAGTTCTATCAGAAGATGGAACTCATTATAAAATTAGTGGACAAAAAATGTGGATTTCAAACGCAGGATTTTGTAAACTATTTATTGTTTTTGCAAGAATTGAAGATGATAAAAATATTACTGGTTTTTTAGTTGAAAATGACCCTGATAACGGAATTTCATTAGGCGAAGAAGAACATAAATTAGGAATCCATGCCTCTTCTACACGTCAAGTGTTTTTTACAGATACAGAAGTTCCTGTTGAGAATATACTCTCTGAACGTGGCAATGGTTTTAAAATAGCGATGAATTCGCTTAATATTGGAAGAATTAAATTGGCCGGAGCCTGTTTAGATTCGCAAAGAAGAATTACATCTTATGCAATACAATACGCAACTGAACGGAAACAGTTCAATACTCCTATTGCTGAATTTGGAGCTATCAAAGCTAAAATAGCTGAAATGGCAACCAATACTTATGTTGGAGAATCTGCTACTTATAGAGCTTCAAAAGACATTGAAAATAGAATAGAAATCAGACAAGCTAAAGGTGATACTCATCAAGATGCAGAGTTAAAAGGTGTTGAGGAATTTGCTATTGAATGTTCTATATTAAAAGTTTCTGTTTCTGAAGACGTTCAAAGTTGTGCAGATGAGGGGATACAAATTTTTGGTGGAATGGGATTTTCAAAAGAAACTCCTATGGAATCTGCATGGAGAGATGCAAGAATTACAAGGATTTACGAAGGCACCAATGAAATTAACAGAATGCTTTCGGTGGGCATGTTGATTAAAAAAGCGATGAAAGGTCATGTTGATTTAATCGGTCCTGCTATGAAAGTAGTTGATGAATTAACGGGGATCCCTTCTTTCGAAACTCCTGATTATTCAGAAGTACTTTCTGAAGAAAAAGCAATGATTGAGAAACTAAAAAAAGTATTCTTAATGGTTGCGGGAGCAGCAGTTCAAAAATATGGTCCAGACTTAGAAGAACATCAACAATTATTGATGGCCGCTTCAAATATTCTTATAGAAATTTATATGGCAGAATCTGCAATTCTACGTACAGAGAAAAATACAAAACGATTTGGATTGGATTCGCAAAAGCATCAAATAGAAATGTCTCAGCTATATTTATATAATGCTGTAGATATTATCCTTAAAAGTGCAAAAGAAGGAATTGTATCCTTTGCTGAAGGTGATGAACAACGTATGATGTTAATGGGATTAAAAAGATTTACAAAATATCAAAATCACCCTAATGTAGTTGCTTTACGCAAGAGCATTGCAGAAAAAATTAAAAATGAAAATAAGTATCCCTTTTAACTAAAAATAAATTTAGGTTAGTTAACTAAAATCGTTTTTCATTAATTTGAAAAGCGATTTTTTTTATAATTAGATTATGATTTCTATATTAAATCTTCCTTATATTTAAAAAAACTTATTTTAATGCTCAAATATCGGTTCACAGCTCTTTTAATTTTTATTAGTAGGTTATTAATTGCTCAATCCAATACAGAGATTTTTGTTATGGATTTAGACTTTTCTGAAGAAAATTTCCAAGTTTCTAATTTTGAAAATATTTCACAAAATCAAGACTATGATAGTCAACCATTTTTTATAGATAATGAACAAATAGTTTATGCAAGAACGTATGATGTTCAAACCGATATTGTTAAATACCATCTTAAAGAAAAATCATTAATAAATTTAAGTGAAACGACTATTGGAGGTGAATATTCACCTCAATTAATTCCTAATACAACTAATTATTCTGCTGTTAGGTTAGACACAACAGGACTACAACGTATTTACAAGTATAATACTTTCACTAAAACAAACATCTTATTAATTGAAAGTTTACAAGTTGCATATTATTCATTTTATGATAAAAACAGGATACTATCTTCAGTATTAAGCGGTAACAATTTAGATTTAGTTTTTTCAGATTTAAAGAAAAGAACTAATGATACGCTGCTAACTAAAGTTGGTAGGTCTATTCATAGGGTGCCAAATAATGAGTTTATGATGAGTTATACTGCTATTAATGATGAGAAAAATATGGATATTTATCAGCTAGATATAAACTCACTAGAAAGTTTTTTTGTTGACCAATTACCTGTTGGTGTACAAGATCATATATGGCTAAATGAATCAACATTATTAATTGGCAGTTTGGATAAATTATTTTTATTGGATTTGTTTGGCAATGGAGATTGGAAATTAGTTGCAGACCTTTCGAAATATAATATAAGAGATATTACACGTCTTGCTGTAAATCCATACGGTTCTAAATTAGCAATAGTTGCTGAACTGAAGCCTAAAATTTCAAATAAATAAAAAAAATCAAATAGATTCTATGAAACTTTTTATTTCAGTAATGTTATTTTTTATTTCAATAACGGCAATAAGTCAAAACTTTACAAGACAAGATTCTTTGCGAGGAAGTGTCACTCCAGAAAGGGCCTGGTGGAATCTTACACATTACGAATTACAGGTGGAAGTAGATCTAGAGAAAAAAACTATACATGGTCTCAATACTATTAGTTATGTTGTTTTAGAAACAAATTCTAAAATGCAAATCGATTTACAAGCACCAATGATTATTGAAAAGGTTCTTCAAAATAAAAAGGAACTATTATTTACATCGGAAGGAAATGCTCATTTTATCCAACTTCAAAAGGAACAAGAAAAAGGTTCCAATCAAAAAATTACCGTTTATTTTTATGGTAAACCTCCTATTGCAAAAAACGCACCTTGGGATGGAGGTTTTTCTTGGTCAAAAGATGCCAATGGGAAACATTTTGTTGCAACTTCAAATCAAGGAATCGGTGCGAGTCTTTGGTGGCCAAATAAAGATCATTATTACGATGAGCCTGATAATGGCATTGATTTTGACATTACCATACCAAATGAATTAATGGCGGTAGCCAATGGAAGATTAGCAAATAAAAAAACTAAAAAAAACAAAACTACTTGGTCTTGGAAAGTGGTTAATCCAATAAACAATTATGGAGTAAACATAAACATTGGAGATTATATTCATTTTGGAGAAAAATACGATGGTGAAAAGGGAGTTCTAGATATGGACTATTACGTTCTTAAAGATAATGAAACCAAAGCCATAGAACAATTTAAACAAGCCCCAAAAATGATGGAAGCTTTCGAACATTGGTTTGGTCCCTACCCTTTTTACGAAGACAGTTTTAAGTTGGTAGAAGTTCCTTATTTGGGGATGGAACATCAAAGTAGTGTTACCTATGGCAATCAATACATGAATGGATATTTAGGTCGTGATTTATCTGGAACTGGCTGGGGATTAAAATTCGATTTTATCATTATTCATGAATCTGGACATGAATGGTTCGCTAATAACATTACCCATATAGATGTTGCAGATATGTGGATTCATGAAGGGTTTACAGCCTATTCTGAAAACTTATATTTAGATTATTTCTATGAAAAAAAGGCTTCATCAGAATATGTAATTGGTACCAGAGCTTCCATTCAAAATGACCGCTCTATTATAGGTATTTATGAGGTAAATAAGGAAGGAAGTGGTGATATGTATTATAAAGGAGCGAACATCTTACATACCCTACGTCAATTGATTGATGACGATGAAAAATGGCGAGAAATATTAAGAGGTTTGAATAAATATTTTTACCATAAAACAATAAGCAGTAAACAATTAGAAGAGTATATTAGTGAAAAATCTGGCATTGATTTAACTGAGTTTTGGAATCAATACCTGCGTACAACTCAAATCCCAAAAGTGGAATATAAAGCAAGTAATACTGAATTAAATTTTCGATATGTTTCTATTATAGAAGATTTTGAAATGCCTGTAATTGCTATTATTAATGGAAACGAAGAATGGATTTTTCCTACTGCCGATTGGAAAACAAAAGAGTTCTCAAAAGAATTGAAAAGCATTAAAATTAAAGAAGATTTTTATGTGGAGAGTGTGCAACTTTCTAATTAAAACAGGAATTAAATTACACTATCTTTGTAAAACTTATTAGTAAACCGTTTCTATGCACTTTAGTGACCTTAATTTAAACAAGCCACTCTTAAAAGCTATTTTTGAAAAAAATTACGAAACTCCAACAAAGGTTCAAATACTGACTATTCCTTTAGTTTTAGCAAAAAAAAATGTGATTGCTTCGGCTCAAACAGGAACCGGAAAAACAGCTGCTTTTGCACTTCCAATTTTGCAATTATTGTTTCATCAACAAGATACAAATAAAGAACAAAAAAAAATTAGAGCATTGATAGTAAGCCCAACAAGAGAGCTTGCTGTTCAAATTAACGAAGAATTTACGGACTACTCAAAATATACCAAGCAGAGTTCTACGGTTGTATATGGAGGTATATCTATTGACGCTCAAAAAAAAGTGCTTAAAAAAGGGGCTGATATTTTAATCGCTACGCCAGGAAGATTACTAGATCTTTGTAAGCAAGAAATCGTCGATCTTAGCACCGTTGAAATATTAGTGCTTGATGAAGCAGACTTAATGCTGGATATGGGATTTATAGATGATATTAGAAAAATCGATTTTTTATGTCCCAACCAAAAGCAAATATTATTATTTTCTGCAACCATGCCTTCAAAAGTGGTTCATTTTGCTAAAAATCTTTTATCCAATCCGGAAATAGTAGAGGTAATTTCAAGAAAATCGGATAAAATAAAGGTTAAAGAGCTGTTATACTATGTTCCAAAACCTAATAAAATAGAGCTTTGCTTGCATTTATTAAGAAATACCATTAAAGGGAATATCCTGATTTTTAGAAGAACTAGAAATGGAGTAGATAATTTAGAACAAACTCTTTTAAAAAATGGTTTTAAAGTAGAAACTTTACATGGAGAAAAGAATCAGAACCTGCGACAGAATTCATTAAGTAAGTTTAAAAATAATGAGGTAAATATCTTAATCGCAACCGATGTCGCTTCCAGAGGTATTGATATTGAGGATTTAGATGTAGTGATTAATTTTGATCTACCTAATATTTCTGAAACCTATGTACATCGAATCGGTAGAACAGCTCGTGCTGGCAAGAAAGGTACTTCTTATTCTTTCTGTTCTTTAGATGAAAAAAAATATGTTGTAGCCATACAAAAAATAATTAAGAAAGCCATCCCGGTAGTAGAAGACCATCCTTATGTTTTAAAGCGAAAAGAAAAAGCTATAAATCTAAATAAGAAGAAGAATACTAAGCAAAAAAATAATAGCTCAAAACATAAAAAAAGCAGGAAATCATCTGCATCAAAAAAAAATAAGAAGCGTTGGTATTAATGTGAAAAATAAATATTTTTTTCTTTAAAGTTTATGTGCCAAAACAAAAAACTCCTTTTTAAAAGTCTATATTTGCGCGCTTTAGAAACACATTGAAATGCAAAAATTACTTAAAAACTTTACCTTCAATCCCAAGAACGATATCTTATCTGGCCTTACGGTTGCCCTAGCGCTAATTCCAGAAGCAGTAGCTTTTGCTTTTGTTGCAGGAATTGATCCTTTAGTAGGACTTTACGGTGCTTTTATGATGGGAATTATTACCGCAATATTTGGTGGTCGACCAGGAATGATTTCAGGAGCTACTGGTGCTATGGCTGTAGTAATGGTTCATTTAATTCAAAAGGGAAATGATGTTGGAATTGGATTAGAAACACCAATTGAGAACTTAGGCCTTCAATGGTTGTTTATTACTCTGCTATTTGTGGGTGCAATTCAGATATCAGCTGGTGTATTTAAATTAGGAAAATTTGTTAGGCTTATCCCCCATTCTGTAATGATGGGTTTTGTAAACGGTCTGGCTATTGTAATATTTTTATCTCAATTAGGACTTTTTAAAGAAAAAGTAAATGGAAATTTAGAGTGGATGCAAGGTTCAAACCTTTCGATTATGCTTGGATTTGTTGGTCTTACTATGGCAATTATGTTTCTATTACCAAAGGTTACCAAAAAAGTTCCAGCAGCATTAGTTGCTATTATCGCAGTTGCGGCTATTACGATATTGGGAGATGTAAATGTAAGTACAGTTGGATCATTTATAATAGATGGTGGTGGTGAAGGATTACAAGGTTCATTACCAAGTTTTCAAGCTCAAATTTTTGGATTATTTGATACCCTTGTTGGTAATTGGGATTTAATTTTTTCAACTGCTTTTTTATTAGCAGCTGTAGGTCTTATAGAATCTTTAATGACATTAAACCTTATTGATGATATGACTGAGACTAGAGGGTCAGGAAACAGAGAATGTGTAGCTCAAGGTGGAGCTAACATATTAAATGGATTATTTGGTGGTATGGGAGGGTGTGCAATGATAGGACAATCCATCATAAATGTAAATTCTGGTGGTCGAGGTAGATTATCAGGAATTGTAGCTGCACTTGCACTTTTAGGTTTTGTGCTTTTTGGCGCACCTTTAATTGAACAGATACCAATTGCAGCATTGGTAGGTGTAATGTTTATGGTAGTTATTGGAACTTTTGCTTGGAGCAGTTTTAGAATTCTTCATAAAATTCCTCTTGCTGATGCTATTGTATTAATCACAGTTTCTGCTATAACTGTATGGCAAGATTTAGCAATTGCAGTAATTGTTGGCGTAATTATGTCAGCCTTAGTTTTTTCTTGGCAAAGTGCTACTAAAATTAGAGCGCGTAAAAGAATTAAAGAAAACGGTACCAAAGTATATGAAATATGGGGACCCTTATTTTTTGGGTCATCACAGTCTTTTAATTCAAAATTTGATTTTAAAAATGACCCTGAACTAATTGAAATCGATTTTATTGAATCGAAAGTAGGGGATCATTCAGGAATAGAGTCCTTGCGAAATGTGACTAATAAATACCTGGCGCTAGGAAAAAATGTAAAACTTACACATTTAAGTCCTGAATGTAAAATAATATTATTAAAAGCCAATCCTAAGTTTAATGAAATTATTGAGACATCTATTGAGGACCCACGTTATCATGTAGTTACAGATTTATTAGACAGTGACGTATAAAAAAGCTTTTTTAATTTCTATTAATAAATGATCGAAATAGCTAGTAAAACAGATTTTTTATTAATATTAGTTTTATTTATTGCAGGAGTAATAACTTTTTCAATATCAACTATTAGCGGTGGTGGTGGTGCATTAATGCTGATTCCACTATTAAATTTAATTGTTGGAACTACAAAAACTGCACCTATCATAAATCTTGGTGCATTTATAAGTAGGCCGTCAAGAATCATACTATTTTGGAAAAATATCGTTTGGAAAGTATTTTGGTATTATGTCCCTTCTGCCATTTTAGGAGCTTTTTTAGCCGCTTGGTTTTTTTCTGAAATAAAAATTAATTGGCTACAAATAATAGTAGCTTTATTTTTAATAAGTACCTTTTTTCAATATCGATTTGGAAAAAAAGAACGATCTTTTAAAGTACGACTTTGGTTTTTTATTCCTTTAGGCTTTTTAGTATCCATCATAGGAACTTTCACTGGAGGTATGGGACCAATTCTCAATCCTTTTTATCTAAATTCTGGAATCACAAAAGAAGCATTAGTTGGTACAAAAGCTGCTAATTCATTTTTTCTTGGAATTGCACAAGTTAGTAGTTATACTTTTTTTGGATTGCTTACCACTGAACTTTGGATTTATGGAATTTCCTTAGGAATAGGTGCTACTTTGGGAAACCTAATAGGAAAACGAGTATTAGCAAAAATGAGTAGTTTGTTATTTCGTAAACTAGTAATAATCATTATGGTGCTTAGTGGACTTTTATTATTAGTAAAAGCCATTTCTAGCTTAGGTTAAAATTTGATTTGTTAAAGTTCTTATTGTATGAATTTTTTCTAGATTCATTTTTTATCTTTAGAACATATTAAAAACCTTTCAAATATGAAGAATTTAATTTCTTTGATACTGTTAATAATAACAACATTACTTTCCGCTCAAGATTTTTCAACAGATATTTTAAAAGACATGAAGCCACGTAATATTGGGCCTGGTGGTATGTCTGGTCGCGTAACAGCAATAGATGTGGTAACAAGAAATCCTGAAATAATGTACGTAGGAACCGCTTCAGGTGGTTTATGGAAATCTGAAAGTGGAGGTGTTAAATGGAAACCAATATTTGAAAAAGAAGCTACTGCATCTATTGGAGCCGTTGCCATACAACAATCCAATCCCTCTGTCATATGGCTAGGTACTGGTGAAGGAAATCCAAGAAATAGTTTAAATGGTGGTTATGGTGTTTATCGATCTTTAGACGCAGGAAAGAATTGGGATCTTATGGGACTTGAAAATACACGTCATATACACCGAATTATTATTGACCCAACTAATCCAAACATTATATATATTGGAGCTATAGGTTCTCCTTGGGGAGAACATGAAGAGCGAGGTGTTTATAAAACTACAGATGGGGGTAAAACTTGGAATAAAATATTATACGCTACTAATAAGACTGGTGTAGGTGATATGGTTATGGATCCTAGCAATCCTAATAAATTAATAGTAGCTCTTTGGGAACATAAAAGAGAACCTTGGTTTTTTAATTCTGGCGGAGAAGGATCTGGTATTTTCATTACTCATAATGGAGGTGAAACTTGGGAAAAACGAACCGATAAAAATGGTTTACCAAAAGGAAATCTAGGAAGAATTGGTTTGGCTATAGCTAAAAACAAACCCAATATAGTTTATGCCCTTATTGAAGCAAAAAAAAATGCTTTGTATAAAAGTGAAGACGGAGGTTTTACATTTAAAAAAATAAATGACAAAAGTGACATCGGAAATCGTCCTTTTTATTACAGTGATATATTTGTAGATCCACAAAATGAAAATAGAGTTTATTCTGTATTTACCTATGTGAATGTTTCTGAAGATGGCGGGGAAAATTTTTCTCAATTAATGCCTGCTTATGGTGTAAATAATGGTATACATCCGGATCATCATGCTTGGTGGATCCATCCAGACAATGGCAAATTTATGATAGACGGAAACGATGGAGGTTTAAACATCACTCATGATGGAGGGAAAACTTGGCGCTTTATTGGAAACTTACCGGTGGCTCAATTTTATCATATTGCAGTTGATAATGAGTTTCCATATAATATATATGGAGGAATGCAAGATAACGGCAGCTGGAGAGGTCCTTCTTATGTATTTCGCTCACAAGGAATTAGAAATGATTATTGGCAAGAAATATCTTTTGGAGATGGTTTTGATGTGATTCCAGATCGAGATAATAGCCAGTTTGGTTGGACAATGAGTCAACAAGGATATGTAAGTCGTTATGATTGGCAAACTGGAAATAATTATACGGTTCGTCCAACTCATCCTGATCCTGATGTAAAACTTCGTTTTAATTGGAATTCTGCAATTAATATAGATCCATATAATAATAGTACTATTTATTTTGGCAGTCAGTTTGTACATAAATCAAATGATAAAGGTCTTACCTGGGAAATAATTTCAGAAGATCTTACCACAAACAATCCTGAGAAACAAAAACAAAATGAAAGCGGAGGAATAAGTATGGATGCTACTGGGGCTGAAAATCATACTACTATTTTAGTAATAGAACCTTCTCCCATAGAACAAGATATGATTTGGGTTGCAACTGATGATGGTCGGGTTCATTATACTCAAAATGGAGGGAATAAATGGAATGAAGTTTCCAATAACTTGTCCGGCTTACCAAAGGGAAGTTGGATCACGCAAATAAAGGCTTCCAATAAAAATAGAGGAGAAGCATTGTTAATTGCTAATGATTATCGAAGATTTAATTATGAACCCTACGCTTATAGAACTACTAATTATGGCAAATCTTGGCAACAAATTGTTGACAAAGAAGATGTTTTGAGTTATACGCTCTGTATTATTGAAGATCCTGTAGAAAAGAATTTATTATTTCTTGGTACAGACGATGGATTATACCTATCAATAGATGCCGGATCTTCATGGACAAAATGGACTAATGGCTTTCCCACTGTTCCGGTTAAAGATTTGGTAATTCAGGAACGGGAAAATGATTTAATTATTGGAACTTTTGGTCGTGCTGCATGGGTATTAGATGACTTAATACCCTTGAGAGATATTGCAAAAAATAATAAAGTTTTGACTTCAGATATTGTTTTGTTTGAAGCTCCTGACGCTTATCAAGTTTCTTTTAGACAACCTACAGGTAGTAGATTTGGAGCTGATGCTATATATCAAGGAGAGAATAGAGTTTATGGAGCAAGAATACCCTATTATATTCAGATAAAAAAAGAAGATAATTCAAAAAATATAGACTCTTCAATAGAAAATAAAAATGAAGAAGAAGAAAATATTGATGTAGATGATAAAAAAACTGAAGGCAAACATAAAGATTCTATTTATTTAAATATTTATGACGGGGATCGATTGATTAGAAGTTTAAAGAAAAAAACACCCGACAGTACAGGTATTTATTATTGGCGTTGGTCTATGAATGAAGCTGGAGTCGATCGGCCTTCACGTGAAATAAAAAAACTTAAAAATGAACCAAGAGGTATTTCGGTAAAACCAGGAACCTATCGCTTGGTATTAAATTTCTTGAACCACACCACATCAAGTACTATTCAAATTAAGAGCGATCCTAGAGTTGAAGTTTCGGAAAATACAATTAATGATATCTATCAAAAAGGCAAAGAATTAGAAGAATTAACACAAACTACTGCTAATGCAGTAAAACAATTAGCAGAAAGTAAAAGTATTGCTGAAAAATATAAAACTGATTTAGCTGAAAAAGATAAAGTTTTATACCTAGAAGAAATAAAAACAAGTAAAAATATTATCAAAAGAATTGATTCTATAATAGATAAGTTTATTGGTAAGGAAGATAAGCGACAAGGAATAACGAATAGTTCCTATGTAACTATTGCGGACAGAATAAGTACTGCAAGTTGGTATTCTAGTAGCAGGCCATATGGGATTACAGAAACTGAAATAATTTTAATTCAGCAAGTAAAAGATAAATTAGAAGTAGTTTTAAAAGAAACAAATTTATTTTTTGAAAAAGATTGGGAGAATTATAAAATGGAAATGAACCAATTAAATTTATCCCCATTTAAAAAGACTCAACCCTATTTCATAAAAGAAAACTAATTACATTTGAGGAAAATAAAAAATAAGTATGAAAAAAGAAATTTATTCAACAATAAGTAAATTTTATCCCTTCAAATCTTTAGATAGTTTTGCATTAACCTATCACTCTATTAATGATTTTAATCATAATTTTACTCCAGAACTTTATCAGTTACAGTTGGATTCGTTTTTCGAACAAATACGCTTTTTAAAAAATCAAGATATTAAAAGTACAGATCATATTGAAGATTTATTTAATCCAACTCGTAAATGTATTTTAACTTTTGATGATGGATTTAGTGAATTATTTGAAATTTGCTTGGAACAATTAGAACACTATAATTTTCATTCTCATATTTTTGTATGTCCCAAATTTATTAAATCCAATAAAAAAGAATATTTAAGTAATTCACAAATTACAGAGATGATTAAAAGTAAAAAAATTACTTTTGGATCTCATAGTTTTTCACATTTAAATTTACGGAAATTAAATATTAAAGATTTAGAATATGAGATTGAATATAGTAAAAAATGGTTAGAGGATAAATTTTCTATTCCTATTAATAATTTTTGTTATCCTTTCGGTCAATATAATCGAAAGGTTGTAGATGTTGTTAAATCTAAAAAATACAATCATGCTTTCACAACTCAATTTGGAACTATTTCTAAAAAAACAGACCCCTTTGAAATTCCAAGAATTGATATTTGGAATAAAGATAGTATTAGTGATTTTAATTTAAAAATTGAAGGAAAGTACAATTGGCATAACAATATTCATTTTTTAAAAAAATTAATTAATTAATTTAATGACGTCATTTTTAAATAAACTAATCTTATGATACAATTAATACAATCTATAAAAAATTAATTACCTTTAAATCAATATAAAAATATAATTATGAAAAAAATAATATTTCCTTTAATAGCAATAGTCTTTATAACATTTATTTCTTGTAACGAAAAAAATAAAAATTCACCAACAATGGGTGAAAAAACAGAGGAAGTTAGCACTTCTTCTATCTCTCAAGAAAAAAAAGAAATTATAGTACAATTAGAACCAAAAAGTGGAAGTAAGGCTGTTGGAAAACTAATTTTTAAAGAAGTAGATGGGGTGGTTAGTTTAGCAGCGAAATTTCAGGGGTTAACACCTGGTATGCACGCCATACACATCCATGAAAAAGCAGATTGCTCCTCTGTAGATGGAAAATCTGCCGGAGGTCACTGGAACCCTACATTTAAAAAACATGGTAAATGGGGAAATGAAGGCGGATACCACAAGGGAGATATCGGAAATTTTAATGTTATAGATAATGGTAATGGAAATATAGCTATGGAAACAACTGAATGGTGTATTGGTTGTGAAGATGACACCAAAAATATTGTAGGTAAAGCAATTATTGTACATCAAGGAACTGATGATTTCACATCTCAACCTTCAGGTGCTGCTGGGGCAAGAATTATTTGTGGTGGAATTATTCTTTAAACAAAATAACAAAACCGCAAAAATTTAGCGGTTTTTTTATTTACAAGTTTGAATTTAAAATGGTCAATATTAAAAATTAAATTCAAAAAAATATTTTGAGACTAAAATTAATAAATTTAAACTTATTCTAGAGTTAATGGAGCTTCCAGATATGGAAATGACAATGTAAAATCTCTATCACCAAGACCGACACCATCTGTGGTTAACTGTGGTGTGTCGTTATTTCCATCAAACCGTGTTCCATCTCCTCCACCAAACATTAATTTGAGAGTAAAATCCATAACATCATCAGATAAATTCCTTCCAGTAAAAACTAAATTATTAGTTGTATTATAATAAGTTGTTGGTCCATCTGGCGCTACTTGTAATGCGTCATAATTAGACATAATAGTCGTAAATATTTCAGCATTCCAATTTAGAATATTGTTTTCATAGTTTAAGTCATCAGTTGGGATATCTAATGATATAGCATAAATATCATAATAATTTTCTATTACTTCTTGAAAATCTTCTTGAAATATAATTCTATTAGCGACTTCAGATACATTAAAATTATTTTTTGAAAGATCTGTAATTCCAAATATGATATTTACTCCTGGTCTACCTGCAATATCTTCTTGTACAAAATTACCATCAAAATTTAATTGGTTGTCCTGACAAGGTAGACATAAAGAACCACCACAATCTATTCCATCTTCATCTCCATTTTGAATCCCATCATCACAAGATATTAGTTCAATTACATTTCCATTATCATCATCATCTTTACATTGAATAAATATTAATGTGATAAATATAAAAACAAAAAATACATTTGATTTATAAGATTTAATTTTATAGTTTTTCATGTGTTATTCTTTTCTTTTTGAAGAAACCCATACGTTATATGCTGGCGGTAATCCACTAATTGCACCTTGAGATTCTAAAATATGTGGTGGTGCGTTTCCTAATAATGTGTTTGGTACTTCAACTACAATTGCCAATGTATTTAAATCTAAAAAAAAATCAGTTGATTCTTCTGGAGGATAAAATCCTGCTGGAGCTGCATCTCCGTTTGAAATGTCAATAAATCGATTAAAATCAAAGTAAGAAGGTTCTCTTCTTGGCCCAGCAAAAAAACTCATTCCGTCTTCGTTAGTAATAAAAGTTTCTTGAGTTGAAGAAATCTGCACTAAATGAGAAGCAGCTGATGTTAAAACACCGCTTTCTAGTCCAGTTTGATTTGGTATTGCAGGTCCGAAAAAATAAATACTATCTCCTCTTTTTATGGCTTGTATAACTAAATCTTCCACAAAATCACCGGTATTATCTATATTAAATTCTATGAGTACATCTTCATCAAAAACAGCATTTTCGGTTATTCCACCGGGAGATAATATTCCCTGTATGGTAGCTACAAAAACCGTATTGTCGGGATTATCACCTTCAAAAGCATAGAAATCAGCTATATCCGAACTGGTACCAGTTACATTTGTTGCATCTACATGGTCCAGGGACATAAAGGTTAATGATAGTAACAATAAGCTAAACGCACCAATCACTGTAAATAATTTTCTTTTTTTCATGGTTCCTTAATAATTATTTAAATTTACAACAATAAAATTTCCAACTTCTGTATTTTATTTTAATTAGAATTTAAAAAACAAAATTAATAAAATTAGTTTAGATGAAACCATCTGCGTCAGCTTGGATTCAAAATTTTTAACAATTGCAAATAAACAAGATATTAAAAAAAACAAAAACTAGTGATTTTCATAGGTAACTTCAACCGAAGTAATAACAAGTAAACCCTTGAATAAATTTTATATAACAATCGTTGAATTTACTAAAATCATTTTTTTTCAGAGCTTAATTTCATATTTTTTAAAAAACTAACACAATAAAATTATCAACGTTACAATTCCTGGTATTATTGTATTTTATAAATTAATTAGACAAAGTAAATCCATTTTTTTTATAAATTTTCTAACTCAAAATCACCTACAAATAATGTAGACCACATTTTACCATCAACCCTAAAAATAACTATTTCACTTCTAACAATATTTTTTACTTAAAATTGTTTTATTTTTGTGAGTAAGGTCTTATTTAAATTATTCCATCTATGAAATGAAATTATTCAAACTATTTTTATTTTTATTTATAACATTAATTTTAACTTCTTGCTCAACTGATGACAAAGGAAATGAAGGTTATAGAGATGTCTATAATTTACCTCTAATCCCATATGACTACAGCAATCCTAATTTTCCCAATACGTTTACACCTTATGTATTTAGTTTTGACAACACTCCTTCAAATAATACAATAACTAACGATATTGTTACCCTTGGAAGAGTATTGTTTTATGATAAAAATATGTCAAGTAATAATACCACATCTTGTGCTAGCTGCCATAAACAAGAATTTGGTTTTTCAGACAATGCATCAAAAAGTATAGGTTTTAATGGGTCCCAAACTTTCAGAAATACTATGGGATTTGCAAATGTTGGTTTTTATGGAGCAGAAAACTTCTTCTGGGATCATAGAGCAGCTAATTTAGAAGATCAGGTTCTAATTCCTATTCAAGATGAAGTTGAGATGGGAATGACTTTAAATGAATTGGTTGAAAAAATTGGAGCTTTAGCTTATTACAATCCACTATTTAAAAATGCCTTTGGAAGCACACAAGTAACTAACGATAAAATTTCAAAAGCATTATCACAATTTATAAGGTCTATTTATTCCTATAACTCCAAATACGATGAAGGGATTGAAATCACAAATGATATATTTGTGTATTTTCCAAATTTTACTGCTGAGGAAAATTTAGGTAAAGATATTTTCAATGGTAAATTAACTCCTAATGCAATTGGTACGTGTATCACCTGTCATTTACCAAATAATGTACCCTTACATTTTAATCAGCCTATACCAGATAATGCAAATCAGGTAATATTTAGTGGCGCAGAACCCGATAATATTGGTTTAGATATCGATTTAAATGTGGAAGATAATGGAGTTGGTGAATTAGTAGGTATTACATCTCTTTATGGTCATTTTAAAACACCTTCACTAAGAAACATAGCACTCACCGGACCCTATATGCATGACGGAAGGTTATCGACATTAGAAGAAGTTGTAGAACATTATAGTACTAAAGTTTTAGACCATCCTTATTTATCTGCACATATGAAAAATGGAGCAGGTGAACCTAGACATCTAAATTTAAGTCCTGAAGAATCTGCAGGGCTAGTAGCGTTTTTAAAAACACTAACTGATTATGATTTAATTAGTGATGAGAAATTTTCAAATCCGTTTATAGAATAGTATTAAGAATATTTTTTGTTTATCTCTTTTAGAAAAAAATCAAAAATTAATTAATAATAATTTTTAAATTAACTACTTGACCTTCTTTTACTTCAAAAATTGATTCTTCCCATTTAGGGGGACCCATTTTTACTTTAGGATTGTTGGAAGTCCCCGTATCTTCTTTAGGTATCATACCCATAATTAAGTCTAATTTTTCATTATCATTTTCATCATGATATACTGATACTGCATAAATACCATCTGGAATATCTGTAAATGTTGCTGTTGCTTTATTATTATTAATTTCTGAAAATCGTTTCCAATTAGCTTCTCTTAAAAAAGTTTCTTCTTCATTAAACAATCCTATATTAGCTTTTCCTTTATTGGATTCAAAACCAGACATTTCAATATTAATCGTGTTTTGAGCTTGTAATAAAAATCCTGTTAAAAAAAAAGTGAAAAAACTTATAATTATTTTCATAATATGATAATTTAAGGAACAAATATCGGTTATATAAAGCTACCTAAAAAATGATCGTTAACCAATTGTAATATTTGTTATATTTTTAATATTAAACAATCCTTTTGAACATCTTAATATCGTTTAGTCATTTAGAACTTTATTTATTTTCTTTGTAACAAAATTAAGGCTACTACTACTAATCTCTTAATTAACTACCTATCATTGAATAAAGAACTCGAACATAGTTTTGTAAAACAACTTGAAGAGAATCAAAATATCGCGCATAAAATATGTCGCTTATATACCAATGATCAAGATTCACATAATGATTTGTTTCAAGAAATCACTATTCAATTATGGCGTGCTTTTCCAAAATTTAGGGGAGATTCAAAATTTAGCACTTGGATGTATCGTGTTGCCTTAAATACAGCAATTACACTTTACAGAAAGTCAAAAAGACAAATTAACACGCAAGATTTTGAATCAATCAGTTTTAAAATTAAAACTGAAGATTATGACGACACCATTGAACAGCAGCTAAATCTAATGTTTAGCGCTATTAAAAAATTAAATGATATTGATAAAGCACTAGTTTTTTTATATTTAGAAGACAAATCGTATCGGAAAATATCAGAAACATTAGGTATTACAGAAGTTAATGCTAGAGTAAAAATGAATAGAGCTAAAGAAAAATTACGTAAAATATTAAATCCGTAAGCATCATGGATCAGTTAGATAAATTAAAAAAAGAATGGCAAAATAGAGAGCAAGACCTACCCAAGTTAAGCTATAATTCTATTTATAACATGTTATTGAAAAAATCATCTTCCATTGTGAAGTGGATTTTTATTATTAGTATCATAGAATTATTATTTTGGATTGGTTTAAATTTTGTTATTCCGGAAGATAATTTGAAACTGATAAATGAAATGGGTATTGGGGACATTATGCACTACAGCAATATTGTTCATTTTATTATTTTTGGTGTTTTTATTTTTTTATTTTATAAAAATCACCAATCCATTAAAGTTACTGATAGTACCAAAATGTTAATGCAAAACATTTTAAAGACGAGAAAAACAGTTCGCTATTTTGTATATTATAATGTAGGTATGTTAGCCTCAGGACTTATTATAACTGATATTTATTTTTATTCTAGAAGTCAAAAACTGTACGAAATAATGAATTTTGCAAGTAAAGGAATTCCGGAAAAAGGATTTGCTACTACTTTTATAATTTCACAAATTATAGTAGGAATATTAGTAGTAGGATTGCTTATTGCATTCTATTGGTTGATCTATGGGATTTTACTTAAAAGATTAAATAATAATTATAAAGAGTTAAAAAAAATGGATGATTGATAATTATATCAATACTCCCATTTTCTTTTGTCATTTAATTCTTCTTCTTTTTTAAGCTCTTTTTCTGGTATTACATTTAATAAGGAAGGATGTTGTTCAATAGCAAATTGAAGTTTTTCAACAATTGAATCTATCGTATCATTTTCATAATCAATTTCTAAAGGCTCTTTAATAATAAAAGATTGCAAAATTCCTCTCTTTTTTATTCGAAGTCCTTTTTTATCAAATGATCTTCTAAACCCATCAATCACTATAGGGACTACAATTGGCTTATTTTTTTTTATTATATGGGCTGTACCCCTTCTTATAGGCTTCCAAGGCTTTGTTGTACCTTGAGGAAAAGTAATTAACCATCCATCATCTAATGCTTTAGATATACTGCTAACATCACTCATTTTAACTTGTCTATTCACTTCTTTACCTTCCGCTCTCCAAGTCCTTTCAATACTTACCGATCCAGCATAAGCCATTATTTTTGGTAATAAACCAGATTTCATAGTTTCTTTTGCAGCAACAAAATAAATATTTAATTTAGGCCTCCACAAATAACCTACATTCTTTATACTATCAGTCCTACCACTTAAGCTTGCATTAAAAACGTGGAACATAGCAACTACATCTGCAAAATAGGTTTGGTGATTGGAAACAAAAAGAACATTGGTTTCCGGTAGGTTTTTTATGACTTCACTTCCTTCGATTTTTAATTCATTAAAACCTTTAAAACGGCTATGAGATAGGGCTCCTAAAACTCTAATAATCCAAAGTTTAATGAATAATAAATGTCCGAAAGGATTTTTTTTAAATAGTCCCATATCTGATATTATTTCTTTAATGTAACTCGCTTGTAAAGTTTATAAAAAGAGTTAAGATAGGCTGCGAATATACAAAATTACCGCTCTTAGAGAAGTTCTTTTAGCATTTCTCTTACTTCACTGAGCATCATAGCTGTGGCACCCCAAACTAAATAATCATTTAAAAGAAAAGCTGGCACTTTAATATTTTTCGCATAAGAAGTTGTTAAATTTTGATGTATTTTAACAGTATCATCCATAAAATGAATCAAAGGAACTTCAATAAGAGTTTCTACTTCTTCTTCTTGCAAAATAAAGTTAGGAGTATTTTTAGTAATCCCTAAATAGGGCTGAACAAAAAAATTACTAGGTGGAATATAAACTTCAGTAAGTTTTTTTAATACAGAGACCGTGTTTCTTAATACTCCTATCTCTTCTTCCGTTTCTCGCAATGCTGTTTCTTTAAGTGAGGTATCCTCATTTTCGTATTTACCGCCAGGAAATCCTATTTGAGCAGAATGAACTCCTTTATAGGTCTTTCTGAGTATCAAGGCTAACGTTGTTTGCTTGACTTCGGATGGGTAAAACAATACCAAAACACCAGCTTTACGAACTGTTGCTTTTTCAATGGCAATTTTTTTCAGTACCGCCAAACGTTCCATTGGAGCCATTTTAAACTGAGCTACTTCACCTGGTAGTTTCAATTTTGTTATTTTTACAATCTTATTTTCGAATTCTTGAAATTTCATTTATGAAAAAAATATTGCTAATTACTTTATTACTTACCCTACTTATCAGTTGTGAAGATACTAAAAATAGCAAAACTAACTCTCTTGAAAATAGTTTTGAAAAACAAATAGATGCAATTGAAGTATCTAAAATAGTAAAATCAAAACCAATAAAGTCAAAAATTAAACTAACCGAAGCAAACGCAGTTTCCTTTTTAACAGCTTACGGAAAAGAAAACCTTGAAAATAAAGTAAGAGTTATAAGTCCTTATGGAATTATTGACATTGAATTGTTTAAGGACACTCCCTTACATAGAGCAAATTTTATTTATTTGGTAAAACAAAAGTATTTTGATAATACCTTTTTACATCGAGTCGTTCCTAATTTTATTATACAAGCAGGAAGTAGTGATTTAAAATCTACGTTTAAGAAAAGAGCAGTTATAGGAAATGACTATCGGATACCTTATGAAAAAGGCAATGGGAGAACTCATAGTTATGGAACAGTTTCTGGTGCAAAAGAATATCGAGAAAACCCCGATAAAAAAACATCTCCTTTTGAATTCTTCATCTATTTAGGCCCTAAAACAAGTAATACACATCTCAATGGAAATTACACTATTTATGGTAAAGTTATAAAAGGTATGGATGTAGTAGAAAGGCTATCGAAATTACCCTCAGATGATGAAGATTGGCCATTGAACAATATTTATATTAAAGCAGAAATAATAAATTAATCTTTTTCATTATAAATTAGATTTTTAATAATACATTACTAATTTTTATATAAGATTTATTGATAATACTCTTATATTTGATACAAATAACTTATAATGACTATTACACAATTAAAATATGTTTTAGCGGTAGCAGAACATCAAAACTTCACAAAAGCAGCAGCACATGTCTTTGTTACACAACCTACGCTAAGTATGCAAATTCAAAAATTAGAAGAAGAGTTAAGTATTCTAATTTTCGATAGAAGTAAGAAGCCAATTGAATTAACAGAAGTTGGTGAGAAAATTGTGAATCAAGCAAGAAATATAGTTAATGAATCAGAGCGAATGCAAGATGTAGTAGATCAAGAAAAAGGATTTATTGGAGGGGATTTCAGATTGGGAATAATTCCTACGGTTATGCCTACGCTATTGCCTATGTTTTTGAAAAGTTTTATAAGAAAATACCCTAAAGTTCATTTAAAGATAGAGGAACTAACAACAGCTGAGATCATTATAAAATTAAATGATGGTCATTTGGATGCTGCAATAGCGGCGACTCCTTTAGTCCAGGAAAAAATAAAAGAACGGGTGCTTTATTTTGAACCTTTTGTAGGTTATGTTCCAATAAATCATCGTCTTAGCTCTAAAAAATATTTAGATCGTTCCGATTTAGATATAAATGACATTCTCCTATTAGAGGACGGACATTGTTTTAGAGATGGAGTTATTAATATATGTAAATCTTTAAAACACAATTCAGCAACAGATTCGTTTCAAGTAGAAAGTGGAAGTTTTGAAACTTTAATTAAATTATCTAATGAAGGCTTCGGTATGACACTTCTCCCCTATCTAAATACCTTAGACATTCCAAAAGAAGAACAAAAAAAAATATTTGCGTTATTTTAATGAACCATCACCAGCTAGAGAAGTAAGTTTGTTATATAGAAAGAGTGAGTTAAAAATGCAAATTATTGATTCTCTTTACAATATTATTGCTGGTGTTATTAGAGGTGCAATTGCTTTTCAAAATGTTAAAATAATCAGTCCTCTCAAATAAAAAAACAACATTTCTATTGAGCTATTTTTTAGGCATTTAAATATATTAAACATTTATTTAATTGTGGTTTCTGTTCTAGTAAACCATTTACCCAAATTTTTAACTCCTCTATTTCATGAGGAAGTAAGCGGGTTAATGCTTTTTTTAACTCGATACAGAAAAGACTAACATCGAAACTTACTTTATTAAGTATAGCCTTTGTATAATCATACATTGCTCTGGACATTGTTAGGGTATTGGATTAAGTATTTTTAAACTATAGGCAGATTTTTATTAATTTTAGTCTAAAGATAACTAAAAAATGTATTGCATTTATGTATGTTAATAACTTTAGTTTTTGTTAAATCTTATATTTATTGATATAATAAAAAATTAAAACTGAGTATTTATGTGATTTATGACTTCACTTTCACAGTCCATTCAAATTCAAAAATTGAAACTAAAGTTCCATTTTCATTTACTCCTTCTGATTTCATCCAACAGGTTTTTCCGATGCCACTTGTTATCGCATCCTTGATTGTTTGTTTTATCAATTCACCATCATTACAAGTAAACGTGATACGACCTGTTGCTTTCTTAAAAAAAGTAGCTCTATTATTAACAACTAACATAGAAATCTTTTGGTTTGAATCTTCAATACAACTCATTACCATTGCACCTGTACTTAACTCTGCAGCCATACCTTGCACTGCCCAAAATAAAGATTTAAATGGATTTTGATTGATCCATCGATGCTTCACACCTACAGTACAAATAGTTTCACTTATTGATTTTACACGAATTCCTAACCAATAAACAGAAGGCAATTTAAAAAAAGTGAAAAGAGTAATTTTTTTTGGTGTTATTGGCATCTCTATAATTTAAAGCGAATATATTAAAAAACAAAAGACTCATAATCCTATATTTTTTATTTTTTAAAGATAAAAAAATATTGATTAAACTTTTTTATTAAAAACTCAATATACTTATTATCAATTATTTGAATTATTACTTATGTTAACATTATATTAATTTTAGTACTATGTTTAACAAAGTACTATATAATACGTATATTTGTAAAATAAATTAATAGTCAGTAAAATTAATCTACCAAAAAAATAATTAAAAAATGAACGCCTTAATAAATTTAGTTTTAGTGATTGTTTTAAATTTCATTTCAAATGTAACCAGTAATCCATTGCTAACTCAATATAAATTTAATCATGTTGTAAAAGAAAATAAAAATCAAATTTATCAACTAGAAGACCTTAGACCACATTATTTAATCACTAAAGAAGAAGTGAATAAATTTAGTAATTATCAATTAAAAAGAAACACATAAACGAGTGTGTTTAAATTTTTTACATTCAAGAGAGTTACTAATTCTGGATAGCATACTTGTTTTGAGTTTGTCAAAATATGACCATTAAAAAATAATATATAAACACAAATGAAAATTGAAAATACAAAAGCGCAAATGCGAAAAGGTGTCTTAGAGTATTGTATCTTATCTATATTAAGAGGTGGAGAAGCTTATACCTCAGATATACTAGAGACCTTGAAAGATGCAAAAATGCTAGTAGTAGAAGGAACAATTTACCCTTTACTAACACGCCTTAAAAACGCAGGTTTGCTAGCTTATCGCTGGGAAGAATCTACCAGTGGACCTCCAAGAAAGTATTATGCACTTACCGAAAATGGTAAATTATTTTTAACAGGATTAAATGCTACCTGGAGTGAATTACAACAAGCAGTAAAAAAAGTAACACGAGAAAAATCAAAGAAATGAACAAGACAGTAAATTTAAATTTAGCAGGTACATTTTTTCATATAGATGAAGATGCTTTTGGGAAGCTTAGTAGATACCTCGACGCTATACGTCGTTCTTTTTTAGATCTAAATGGACAAGACGAAATAATAAAAGACATTGAAGCGCGAATTTCTGAACTATTTTCTGAAAAAATAGAAGATATATCTCAAGTAATTACCATGAAGAAATTGGATGAAGTAATTGCAGTAATGGGACAACCTGAAGACTATATGATAGATGAAGAAATTTTTGATGATCCTTCACCAGATCAAAAAAGTAAAGCTTTAAAAAAACAATTATTTAGAGATACTGATGATAAATTTATAGCGGGAGTCTCTTCTGGTTTAGGGCATTATTTTGATATAGATACAATTTGGATTCGTTTGGCTTGGATCGCTATGATATTATTAGGTTTTGGAGCTCCTGTATTAGTTTACATCGTTTTATGGGTTTTAATTCCTGAAGCTCTTACTACTTCAGAAAAATTAAAAATGATTAGAAAGCCTGTAAATATTTCGAATATCGAAAAAAAAATTAAAGAAGAACTAAAAAATGTTTCTGGTAAAATAAGAGAGGTCGATTATGGTAAATATAATGACAATGCACAAAAAGGAGTAGGCATTTTTTTTAGTACCATCGGTAAGATATTCGCAAGAATATTTAATGTATTTGGTAAATTATTGGGTACAGTATTAATTATTCTATCTCTTTCAATAATTATTTCACTTATAGTTGGCTTATTTACAACGGGGACCTTCGGATTTATATTGGGCGATAATGAAGTTTTTGATTATTTATCAATAGTTTTAGTAGCTAGCTTTCCATTTTGGTTAATAGTACTATTGGTGTTTTTAATTGTTGGAATTCCAGCTTTTGTACTTTTTATTTTAGGCTTAAAATTAATAATAACTAATTTAAAGTCAATAGGAACGACAGCAAAAATTATCCTATTCGTTTTTTGGATATTTTCAATCATTGGTTTGAGTATCCTAGGAGTAAAACAAGCAACAGAGCAAGCATATGACGGTGATTATATAACTGAAAATAGCATCTCAATTAAAAGTACTGATACATTAAAATTAAAGATGTTTAGCAATAATCGGTATGAATATGATGCATCTAGAAGCGGTAGTTTTTATTTAAAATATGATATACATGGTAACAAAATTATTTATTCAAGCAATATTAGACTAATTGTTCGTTCAACAAATGATTCGGTTGCAAAAGTATTCTTAGAATATAAAGCAGAAGGCAGCTCTTTTGACAATGCAAAAAAAAGAGCAGAAGCTATTGATTATCAGTATACTTTTATGAATAACACACTAACTTTAAATAGTTATTTTACAACTGATATTGTCAATAAATACAGAGAACAAGAAGTTAAAGTGGTATTGTATTTACCTATAGGAACCGTTTTATTTGCAGATAATAACACCTATAGTTATCATTCAAACAGTTCGCATTATAAAGATATTTTAAATAATGGAGATGAAGAAAAATATTTACTTATTCAAAAATATAAAACTATTTGTTTGGATTGTCCTAAATCAGATTCAATAAAGTATAAACCTGAAAACGAAATCTTGGAAAATAGAATAAATAAATCCTATGAATGAATTACCAGAAATGTCAATAAAAAAAATATATTAGGAAATATCAGAAAAATGTAAGTAAGTTGCAGCAGCTAAGATCTTATCTTCTGCAACTTAAAAAAGTAGTCTATACAGTGAAAAAGTTAAAAATAGTAGTCATTGATAATTACGATTCATTTACCTATAATTTAGTTCATATTTTAGATGAGTTAGAGCTAGAAGTTACTGTCATTAGAAATAATCATTTTCATCTAGATGATTTAAAAACGTATGACAAAATACTGATTTCCCCTGGACCTGGAGTTCCTTCAGAAGCTGGGCTTACAAAAAAAGTCATAAAAACTTATGCTGCAAAAAAACCTATTCTTGGTATTTGTTTAGGACATCAAGCCATCGCTGAATGTTTTGGTGGAGAACTTAATAATTTAACGGAGGTTTATCATGGGGTTAGTACTAATATTTCAATAAAAGAAGACTATCTTTTTAAAGATTGTCCTAAAACATTCCAAGTAGGAAGGTATCATAGTTGGTCAGTTGCTGAAAATCTTCCTGATGAATTGGAATCAATTGCCACTGATAATTTTCAAATAAATATGGCACTTAAACATAAAATATATGACATAAGAGGTTTACAGTTTCATCCAGAAAGTATTTTAACACCTTTAGGTTTTCAAATTTTAAAAAACTGGGTACAACATTAGCATCTAAGAAATGAAAACTCAAAAAAAATAAGAATTACCATATTGATTTTATAGTTTCATTAAAAACTAAAAATTTTAGAGATACAATAATTAATTCAATGAAAATTAAAGGACAAATAGTAGATATCTACAATAAAACAATTTACAAAGGAGAACTAGTTGTAGAAGGAGGAAAAATAAAGGCGATAATTAAAAAAGATCATCAAGTCACTGATTTTATCATGCCAGGTTTTATTGATGCTCATATTCATATAGAAAGTTCTATGCTCGTACCTTCCGAATTTGCAAAGATTGCTGTTACTCACGGAACTGTTGCTACGGTATCAGACCCTCATGAAATTGCCAATGTACTTGGAATAGAAGGTATTGAATTTATGATTGAAAATGGGAATAAAGTCCCATTTAAATTCAATTTTGGTGCACCATCTTGTGTTCCAGCAACAGCGTTTGAATCTGCAGGAGCTGTGATTGATTCAGAAGGAATTAAAAAATTACTTCAAAAAAAAGAAATTAAGTACCTAGCTGAAATGATGAATTATCCTGGCGTTTTATATGATGATGATGAAGTCAGCAAGAAAATTGCTTGGGCAAAATATTATAACAAACCCGTTGATGGTCATGCTCCAGGACTAAGAGGTGATGATATAACCAAATATATTTCTACAGGTATCAGTACCGATCATGAATGCTTTACTCATGATGAAGGATTAGAAAAACTTCAAAAAGGAATGAAAGTAATTATACGGGAAGGATCTGCTGCTAAAAATTTTGAGGCCTTAATCGATTTGCTTCCTGAACATTTTGAAAACATGATGTTTTGTAGTGATGATAAACATCCTGATGATTTATTAATCAATCACATTAATCAACTCTGCACTAGATCTGTAAAAAAGAAAATTGATCTTTATAAAGTATTACAAGTCGCTTGTATCAACCCTATAAATCACTATAATCTAGATGTAGGAACATTAAAAGTTGGAGATCCAGCTGATTTTATTATTGTTGAAGATTTAGTAAACTTTAAAACATTACAAACTTATATCGATGGAGAATTAGTTTTTTCAAAAGGTATTTCAAAAATTGAGTCTGTTCCATTTAAAATTTTGAATAATTTCAATACTAATAAAAAGTCTATTTCCGATTTTAGGGTTGAATCCAATGCCAAACAAATTCGTGTGATTGAAGCTTTGGAAGGAGAATTAGTAACTAATGAACTTATTGAAAATAGTTTGATTGAAGATGGAAATTTAGTTTCTAATATCCATACAGATGTTTTAAAAATGGCGGTTGTAAACCGTTATAAAAATGAAAAACCTGCTATCGCATTTATTAAAAATTTCGGATTGAAAAAAGGAGCAATCGCTTCATCAGTAGGTCATGATTCGCATAATATTATTGCTATTGGATCCACAGATGAAGCTATTTGTAACGCTGTTAATTTATTGATTGAAACCAAAGGTGGAATTTGTGCCCTAAGCAATTCAGAAAAAAAAGTATTACCACTCCCAATAGCTGGTATTATGAGTGATGAAAATGGAAAAACTATTGGAAAAGAGTATGCTTTATTAGATCAGATGGCCAAGGAATTGGGCAGTACTTTAAAAGCACCTTATATGACTCTTTCATTTATGGCATTGTTGGTTATTCCATCCCTAAAGTTAAGTGATAAAGGCTTGTTTAATGTAAGTAAATTTGAATTCACATCCCTAGAGATATAAAATTGTTATTATTATAACAAAGCTCCTAAGTAACGTTCAGAATCTAAGGCTGCCATACAACCCGTTCCGGCTGCAGTAACTGCTTGACGGTACTCTTTATCTTGCACATCACCGCAAGCAAATACTCCTGGCAAATTAGTCTTAGTAGTTTTTCCTTCCGTAATTAAGTAACCTATATCATCCATATCTAATATTCCATTAAATAAGTTGGTATTTGGAGTATGACCAATGGCTATAAAAACACCCGTAACATCGATTATTTCTGTTTTTTTAGTTTGATTATTTATTACTCGAACGCCTTCCACCACACTTTCGCCTAATACTTCATCAATTTCGGTATGATACATTACCGTTATATTTTCTGTTTTATCAACTCGCTTTTGCATTGCTTTTGAAGCTCGCATGTAATCCTTACGAACTAATAAAGTAACTTTCTTACATATATTCGATAAATAAGTTGCTTCTTCGGCAGCAGTATCTCCTGCCCCAACCACGACGACATCTTGCCCTTTGTAAAAGAAACCGTCACAAGTAGCACAAGCCGAAACTCCTCCACCTATTAATCGTTGTTCACTTTCTATTCCTAAATACTTAGCTGATGCACCCGTAGAGATGATAATAGTATCAGCTTCTAGTTCGGTTTTATCATCAACAGTCACTTTATGAATTCCTCCTATGTCTTTACTTAATTCAATAGCGGTAACCATTCCAAAACGTACTTGAGTTCCGAAACGTTCAGCTTGATTTTGTAAATCCATCATCATCGCATTACCATCGGTTCCATCTGGATATCCTGGAAAATTATCAACTTCGGTAGTCGTTGTTAACTGGCCTCCTGGCTGCATTCCAGTATACATGACAGGATGTAAATCTGCTCGAGCTGCATATATCGCAGCTGTATATCCTGCGGGTCCTGAACCTATTATCAAACATTTAATTCTTTCTATTGTATCTGGCATAATATTATTTTTTATTTTCTAAAACCAAAAATACTACTTTCACAAATTATAATGATGAATTTTTATAGAGAAAAGTTATTCATTTATTAACTTATAAAAATAAATTATTTAAAATATAAATTATAAAACTCACAAGAATAATAATAATATGAAAGAAACGTTTTCAGGTAAATTCAAACTAATCAAAAAATGAAGAAATTAATCTTTCTAGTATTAACAATCATAATCGTTTCTTGTAATAGTGATTACGACAAAAATGAATTTAATGTGTCTTGTGAACAGGATTCTGATACACAAACATTAACTCATGATAACGAAATAAGAGAATATATATCATATGTACCAGTCTCATATGATGGTTCGTCTCCGGTTCCTTTAGTTTTTAATTTTCACGGTTTTGGAGGTAAGGCAAGTGACTATATGAACTATGCAGACCTTCGTGCATTGGCGGAATCTGAAATTTTTATATTGGTCTATCCACAAGGAAGTTGTTTAGATGGTTCTTCACATTGGAATTCCTGCCCAACAGGAGATGACAATAAAAGTGACGCTGATGATTTTGGATTTGTTGAAGCTATGATAAATGAAATAGCCGCTCAGTATAACATCAATTTAGAAAGAATTTATGCTGCTGGATACTCCAATGGTGGTATGATGGCATTTGGACTTACTAATTATAAAAGTGATTTGATTGCTTCGGTTGCAATAATTTCTGGAGCAATGTTAGATTGCACTGGGCCTACAAATCATCCAATACCAGTAATTACTCTTCATGGAACCGCTGATAGTGTCATCCCATATAACGGTAATAATGATTACAATTCAGTACAATCTGTATTGGACTACTGGATTGACTTTAATAATACAATTTCCAATCCTACAATAAGTATAGATAATAGTGGAGCAATAGCAATTGAACACTATCAATATGGTCAAGGAGATAACGGCAGTGCTGTTGAGCATTATAAATATATTGAAGGAAATCACGTTTGGTTTAGCAATACTTATCAAGGTGAAAATACAGCGGAGCTGATTTGGAACTTTATGTCAAAATATGATATTAATGGATTGAGATAATTAACAAATAGCTTAACAATATTTTATATTTAATAGCAATTCCAAAATGTTAAAACAACATAAATTAAGTCTCAAATGACAAATAGTGTAAAAATCTATTTTTTTTAAGAATTTTTTTAATTTAAAACACACTTAACTTACTAATTTAGTGATTTTTAATTTATACATCACTTTATAATGTTAATATTTGTTTAACTTGTATTGTTTTATGTTAAACATTCTGTATTTTTACATTCTAATATATACAATGATGGCAAAAAAGAAAAATAGTACCAGTACAGATCTTATTTCATATTATATGGAATATACATTAGAGCATAATGCTGCACCAAAATCTGTTTATATTTTTGCGAAAAAATATAATTTTCAAGAAGAAATATTTTACAAATATTTTGGAAATTTTGATGCTTTAGAGCAAACTATTTTTAAAACATTTTTTGATAATACAAAAACACTGCTAGAAAAAAGTGATGATTATAAATCTTATGAATCAAGAAATCAACTATTAAGTTTCTATTACTCCTTTTTTGAATTATTAACTGCAAATAGAAGTTATGTTGTCTATGCACTAGAAGATCATAAAAACAATCTAACAAAATCAAAGTCGTTAAAAAGATTAAAACATAGTTTTACAAAATATGTAGAAAGTTTAAACATTCCACTTCTTGAAATAAAACAAGAAACCTTAGATAAAATTCAAAATACTACGCTAAAAGAAACTGCATGGTTACAATTTTCGTTAACCATGAAGTATTGGTTAAAAGATACCTCTCCATCTTTTGAAAAAACAGACGTTTTTATTGAAAAATCTGTGAACACCAGCTTCGATATTTTAAATACTAAACCAATAAAAAGTATTATTGATCTTGGTAAATTTTTATACAAGGACAAAACATTTAATAATTAATGAAAACAATAGATAAAATACCAACATCAAAAATTCAAAGAGCTTCTAAATTGTTTCAAACTGGGGCAAAAGTTGGAGTAAATTATTTAAAGTACTATGGAGATAAAATAATAACTTCTGAGATGGATGCGAAAGTACGTCTTAATCAAAACAATGCAGATGATATTTATGATGGCCTTAAAAATTTAAAAGGAAGTGCATTAAAAGTCGCACAAATGTTAAGTATGGATAAGAGTATTTTACCACAAGCTTATGTTGAAAAGTTTTCATTATCACAATTTTCTGTTCCTCCTCTTTCACCTCCATTAGTTATCAAATCGTTTAAAAAATATTTTGGAAAAAATCCAAATGAAATATTTGATGTTTTTAATTCAACTTCAGTAAATGCCGCAAGCATTGGTCAAGTTCACAAAGCTCAAAAAAATGGCATTCCACTTGCTGTGAAAATACAGTATCCAGGTGTTGCTGAAAGTATATCTTCTGATTTATCATTGGTAAAACCAATAGCGGTCAAAATGTTTAATTTAAAAGGCAAAGATTCAGATAAATACTTCCAGGAAATAGAAGATAAATTAATTGAAGAGACCAATTATATTTTAGAAGTTGAGCAAAGTAAATCCGTTGTAGCGGCTTGTAAACACATCAAAAATTTAGAATTTCCAAAATACTACGAAGAGCTTTCTTCCGAACGCATCATCACGATGGATTGGATGGAAGGTGAACATCTTTCGGAATTTACGGCATACAACAAAGACCAAGAACTATCTAACAAATTAGGGCAAGCACTTTGGGATTTCTACATGTATCAAATACATCATCTTAGAAAGGTGCATGCGGATCCTCATCCAGGAAATTTTTTAATTTCAAAAAAAGGAACTTTAATTGCCATAGATTTTGGTTGTATGAAAGAAGTTCCCAAAGATTTTTATATCCCATATTTCGAATTAGCCAATAAAGAAAGTATCAATAACAAGATTATTTTTAAAGAAAAAATGTATGAACTTGAAATTCTTCGTAAAGAAGATACTCCTGAAGAAATTAGTTTTTTTACAAAATTATTTCATGAAATGTTGAGTTTATTTACACAACCTTTTCATTCAGATACATTTGATTTTTCAGACCCTATATTTTTTGAAAAAATCGCAACATTAGGTGAGAAATTCAGTAAAGATTCAGAACTTCGTAAAATGAATGGAAATAGGGGTTCTAAGCATTTTATCTATATAAACAGAACCTTTTTTGGATTGTTTAATTTGATGTTCGATTTAAAAACCAAAGATGTTAAAATAAATAATTTCAAATCATACCAATAAAATCAAAACATGAAAACAAAAATATTGGATCACCAAAACACCAACGGTCATAAATTAAATGATTTTACTATTCAAGAAATCGGAGACGATCATCTATTCACGGGTCTTGAAACACCTATGAAAGAAAATGCTTTTTCTATTACGGATGAAGAAAAGAAAAAAAAGATAGCTTTTCATTTTCAAGAAATTATGGATATTATGGGACTTGATCTTAATGATGACTCTTTAAAAGGAACCCCACAAAGAGTTGCAAAAATGTATATCGATGAAATATTTAGTGGTTTAAACCCTAAAAACAAACCAAAAGTTGCACTTTTTGATAATAAATATCAATACAATCAAATGTTGGTTGAGAAGAATATCACCTTCTATTCTAATTGTGAACACCATTTTGTTCCTATTATGGGAAAAGCTCATTTAGCTTATGTTTCTTCAGGGAAAGTAATTGGCTTATCAAAACTTAACAGGATAGTACAGTATTATGCAAAACGGCCACAAGTTCAGGAACGTTTAACCAATCAAATAGCAAGTGAATTAATCGAAGTTTTAGGAACTAAAGATGTTGCAGTTATAATCGATGCCAAACATTTATGTGTATCTTCACGAGGTATTAAGGATGAATCTTCTGCAACCGTAACTTCTTATTATGGAGGTGTCTTTAATACTCCACAAAAAATTACTGAATTACAAAATTATATTAATAATTAACACTTTAGTATATCGCCCAAATTGTAAAAATAAATAATGAAACGATTATTAATACTATCCATCATGCTCTCTTTTTTCAATAAATCTGTATCTCAAACAACTCCCTTACCATCTATTTATGATATTCAAATAAATCAACTAAATGGAGACCCACTAGATTTATCTACTTTTAAAGATAAATATATTTTATTTGTCAATGTAGCTTCACAGTGCGGTTTTACAGGACAGTACGAAGATTTGCAAAAACTTTACGAAACTTATAACAAAAAACTAATTATTGTTGGCGTTCCTTGTAACCAGTTTGGAGGACAAGAACCTGGAACTTCTCAAGAAATAGAGAGTTTTTGTCAAGCAAATTATGGTGTTTCGTTTGTGATGACTGAAAAAATAGATGTTAAAGGAGAAAACCAACATCCTTTATATCAATGGTTAACTGATGAGGTTAAAAACGGTAAAACGAATACCACTGTAAAGTGGAATTTTCAAAAGTATTTAGTAGGAACTAATGGTGAATATATTGATTATTATTATTCGATTACGAAACCTTTAAGCAGTAAAATAACAAAGCATATAAAATAATTTCTTGTAAATTTGTAAAGAGAAAAGCTAAGCATTTTCGCAAATGTTATATTAATTTAACAATCAAAAATGAAATTATATAAATTCATCTTTATTTTTTTAGTAATAAATTTCGGGGCTCTAGCAATTGGGAGTTGGCTTATGAATAATGGTCCTATGACAGATTGGTACATTAATTTAAATCAAGCGCCTTGGTCTCCCCCAGGCTGGGTTTTTGGGGCTTCTTGGACGACTATCATGATTTGTTTTTCAATTTATATGGCTTATTTATTTAAGTTTTTTAAAGACCCTAAATTATCAGTGCTGTTTGGAATTCAATTTGTACTCAATGTAATTTGGAATTACATCTTTTTCAATCAACACTTAATAGGTATAGGATTAATAATTATTGTAATTTTAACAATCATCGTTGGTGCTTTTTTAATCAACTATTATAATAAACTGAAAATAAAAAGTTTACTGATAGTGCCTTATTTTTTATGGTTGCTTATAGCAACTTCATTAAACGCTTATATTTATCTTTACAATTAATGGAATTGGACTTTATTAATAATGTTAATGAATTCGATGAAAGTATTGTAAGGTTATATAACTTTAATAGAGATGAAGCAATTTTATTTAGAGATTTAATCCAAATTGTTATTATTGAAAATACTACAAGGCTAGATCTTTCTTCAATCCCTTTTATTGAAAATCGAAATTGTAATTTAATTTTAGGGCTTTTTAAAACAGATGAAGGAATTTTAAGTAGTGATTATAAAACTTTTTATTGCGCCTTAACTAAAGAAGCATATATAACTATGATAAGTCTTTTAGATCCTTTTTGTATTAAAGACAGAAAGGGCTATCAATATTTATATGATATTGATAACCCAATAGATTTTTTGTTTTCACCAGCTGGCTCTTGGTAATTAATTATGCTTATACAAGCGATACTTTATTTTTTATATCGTTTTGAAAATCGTCTACTTAATTGGTTTTTATTTAATAAGTATTAGTTTTTATCAATCAATCCTAATAAACATTTTTTAATTTCTCCTATCGTTAGCCCTCCTATTTCTATTGGAAGGTTTTGAAGAATTTCTACTGCTATTATTATTTCTTGAAGAATTTCGGTTTCCAGAATTTCGGTTTCTTCCGCCTCCACCTTGTTTTATAGGCTTGGTTGATGCATTTGGATCTGGCTCAAAACCTTCCACAATCTCTAAAGGAATTTTAATCCTTACTAGTTTTTGAATATCTCTTAAAAATTCGGTTTCGTCGGCACTTACAAGAGATAAAGCTTCTCCACTCGCTCCTGCCCTACCGGTTCTACCTATTCTATGTACATAATCTTCAGAAATATTAGGCAATTCAAAATTAATAACGTGAGGTAATAAAGGAATATCCAATCCTCTGGCGGCAATATCGGTAGCCACTAAAACTCGAATAGAATTACTTTTAAAACCAGCCAATGCTTTGGTTCGTGCACCTTGTGATTTGTTACCATGAATTGCTGATGCAGAAATCCCAGCTTTTATCATTTTTTCACAAAGACGATTAGCACCATGCTTTGTTCTAGTGAATACTAACACTTGTTTCCAATTACCTTCAGAAATCAATTTTATAATTAATCCGGTTTTTTTATCCTTCGCTACCCGATATACTTTTTGCTCAATAGCATCTACAGTTGTATTTTCAGGTGTTGCTTCAACCATTACGGGATGGTTTAAAAAATCACTTGCTAATTTTTTAATTTCTTTAGAAAAAGTAGCGGAAAACAATAAATTTTGTCTTTTTCTAGGCATTAAATCAATAATTTTTCTGATATCTCTAAGAAACCCCATATCAAGCATACGGTCAGCTTCATCCAATACTAAAATTTCAATATTTGAAAGAGACAACAACCGTTGATTTTGTAAATCTAACAAACGACCTGGTGTTGCTACTAAAATATCCACTCCATTGCGAAGCTTAGCTATTTGTGGCCTTTGATTTACACCTCCAAAAATAACAGTAGAACGAATGTCTAAAAACTCACTATACGATTTTACATTGCTATGTACTTGAGCAGCTAACTCCCTAGTGGGAGTTAACACTAATGCGCGTATAGGCCTTTTTCTTGATGGTTGCCCTTGAGATAATATTTGAAGCATAGGCAGAGTAAAACCTGCTGTTTTTCCAGTTCCAGTCTGAGCAGATGCTAAAATATCTTTTCTTTCTAAAATTAATGGAATTGCTTTTTGTTGAATTGGTGAGGGCGAAGTATAGCCTTGCTTATTAACGGCGTCTAATAAGGCTTTAGATAAGCCTAATGATTTAAATGGCATAAATGAATTTATAGATGACCAAAGATGTAGTCATTTTTTATTTTTGTCAAATATACAAGATATTAATCTATTATAAATTTTAAATAAAAAAACAAGAACATTATGTTATCGAGATAATACGTTATCATTCTGAGAATTAAACACCTATTGACCGTCAATTAAAAGAACTAAGCTTCAGCCTAAACGTATTTTTATTAAATAAGAACACTAACAAATGACCAGAGGTTTAAATTACAATATTATTTTAGGTAAAAAAGCCTATTTCAGTTACCTTTGTGAAAACAAATCTTATGCTTGTAATTGGAATTGCTGGAGGTACCGGAAGTGGTAAAACCACTGTTGTAAATCAAATTATACAAGAACTTCCAGAAGGTGAGGTTTGTGTCATTTCACAAGATTCTTATTATAAAGACACCAGTCATTTACTATTTGACGAACGTACTAAAATTAATTTTGATCATCCAAAAGCAATTGATTTTGACTTATTAGTAGCTCACTTAAAGGAATTAAAAAAGGGGAATGCTATCGATCAGCCCATATACTCTTTTGTTGAACATAATCGCACTAAGGAAACCATTACCATGTACCCTAAAAAAGTAATTATCGTTGAAGGTATTTTAATCCTCACTCACACCGATATCCGAAAACTTTTTGATGTAAAATTATATGTCCATGCAGATAGTGACGAGCGATTGATTAGACGATTACGAAGAGATATGTCTGAACGTGGTAGAGATTTAGACGAAGTAATAAATAGGTATCAAAATACGCTAAAACCGATGCACCAACAGTTTATAGAACCTACTAAGGAATTTGCAGATATCATTATCCCTAACAATAGGTACAATACAGTTGCAGTAAATTTATTAAGAAAAATCATCAATCAAAGATTAATCGAAAATTGAAAAAACATACCGAAATAAAAAAGAAAAAATGGATCCGAATTTTAGGTAATAAATATTTACTAATTCTTATTCTTTTTTTTGTGTGGATGTTTTTTTTTGACACCAATTCTTTTTTTATACATCAAGAATTAAATGATGACATTAAGAAACTTGAAAACAACAAAAAAGTATATCAAGAGGAAATTAAAAATGATAAAGTATTTATTGAAAAAATGAAAGATAGCAATGAAATTGAAAAATTTGCAAGAGAAAAATACTATCTAAAAAAAGGCGATGAAGATATTTTTATTATAGAGCACGAAGACAGTATAAAAAACAAAAATAATAAATGATTATTTTGATTTTTCGTTTTTTAAAAAGACAAAATATTGTAATAAAAAAAGGTTATCGAAAACGATAACCCCTTAATACTTTATGTCAATTCAACTATTATTGTCTAGTAAAAACTAATATATCTGCTTCCTCACCAGGAGCAGGTGATTCATAAACACTTACTTGATCACAAGTATCAAATTCATAATTTAGAGTAATAATATCAATCCCTATAATTGACAAAGTTATTAGTGAATCGTTTGATGTGTAATCAAACGGAGAAATATCACTATTACTTTCATCAAGACTACCTGTTCCATTATCATTAAATACTAATGTAACAATATCAGGACCCGAATCATCATATCATTAGTACTAACCCAAGTTCCTGCAAGAGAAGTATCTAAAACATTACAAGTATTGTCATCATCACTACTACAAGCAATCATTAATACTGTTAATACTAAAAAAAATAATTTTTTCATTTTGTTTATTTTAAAGTTGATTATAATTTTAATCATCAGTTATAGTTAATTTAGATTTGACATTAATTTATAAAAGTTATAAATAGTATAAATTTTACTTTAAATGTTTCTTAAAACAAACATTATAAAAAAGACTTAATATAAAAATATTATGGTAGTTAGTATTATCTTGCCATTGGATAATTAGAAACCATAAATTTTGACGAAATTTATTTTTTTATTTACTAAAAAAACTTAAAATTTAAAATAAACCCAATATTAATAATAGTTTAAAGGATAATAATAATGAGTGATTATTTATTTGATGAATTTAATGAGATTTCCGCAAAAGAATGGATACAAAAAATTCAAGTAGATTTAAACGGAGCTGATTATAACGAAACCCTTATCTGGAAAAACCTGGAAGGAATTGATGTAAAACCATTTTATCATCAAGATGATTTTAAAGTAGAATTTAAGGAAATACCTGGATTTCCTAAGAACTGGAATATTGCTCAATCAATATTTATTGATGATGAAAAAATCGCCAACTATCTCATTTTAGACTCAATTAAAAGAGGTGCTGAAGCAGTTATTTTAACAGCTAATGATGAGTTTAATATTGAGAAAGTCTTTCATAAAATATCATTTAAAAATACCCTTATATATTTTGAGTTAAAATTTTTATCTGAATCATTTATCTTAAATTTAAAACACTTTTTTTCCAGGAAAAAAACAAGTATCTTTTACAATATAGATATTATTGGAAATCTTGCTAAGTCAGGAAACTGGTTTTCTAACTTTAAAGAAGATTATTCCACTTTAGGAAAAATAATAGTACAAAATCCTTCAGAAAACATAATAAGTATCGATGGCACTTTGTTTCAAAATAGTGGCGCTACTATGGTTCAACAATTAGCATATTGTTTATCTCAAGTTAACGAATACTTAAATCATTTTCAAAATAAACAATTTTCAATCACATTTAAACTTAGTTTGGGATCTAATTATTTTTTTGAAATCGCTAAAATTAGAGCGCTTAGAAAATTATATTCATTACTTGCAAGCGAATATAATTTTTCAAAAGAATGCCATATAATAACCTTTCCTTCTAATCGGAATAAAACGATATACGATTATAATATTAATATGCTTCGAACTACTACCGAAAACATGAGTGCAATTATTGGAGGAGCTAACACGGTGTGCAATAACGCTTACGATTCGATTTTTCATAAAAGCAATGAATTTGGTGAAAGAATAGCTAGGAACCAACTTTTAATACTCAAAAAAGAAAGTTATTTTGAATCCTCAAATAACCCTGCTAAAGGATCGTATTATATTGAACATATAACAAATCAACTTTCTGAAAAAGCCTTGATTTTATTTAAAAATATAGAAGCTAATGGTGGATTTATTTCTCAATTAAAAAAAGGCACTATCCAAAAAAAGATTAAAGATAGTGCACTTAAAGAACAGCTTTTGTTTGATAGTGGAGAAATGGAATTATTAGGTACTAATGTACATCAAAACCCAAATGATAAAATGAAAGATAATTTAGAACTCTTTCCCTTTATAAAAAAAAATATAAGGAAAACACTTATTGAACCAGTATTAGAAAGGCGCCTTTCTGAAAAAAATGAACAAGAAAGAATACAGACTGAATAATTTTATATGAAAAAATTTAGCATACTTTTGGCAATTGCAATATCGATTATAAGTTGTAAAAAGCCGATTGAATATCAATTTGTAGATAGCCCAGAAACAATTAATTGTAAAGGTATAGATTATGATTTAGCTCATGAAGCCTATTATAGTTTTAGACAAGACATAGCCACTTATGTGAAAGATTTACACATTGGTTATGATTATTTAAATTATAAAGAGAGCCTAGGTTATTATATATATAGAGGAGCACAAGGAAACTTCGATTACAGAGAAGTTGCAAGTCCTCATACGATTAAACTATTAAAATTACTCAAAGAGAACGCTGATCTATGGGATACCACAAATCCAAAAAGTAATATTAACTACCATTCAGAATTTATAACTTGTTTGGTTCAAAATATTAAAAATAAAGAAGTAAAGAAAACTATGACTTCTTTAATAGAAAGTAATTCGATGAGTCCCTCCATTTTTGCAGAAAATTACAGGTTAAATGTTTTTGATTGCTATGATGATAATCATTTTGGTATGTTGATAGCTTTTGATACGTATTATCAATATTTATACGATGTAAATTTTAATAAATAAACATGGACAGAAAAAATTTACAACATCTTAATTTTTTAGATGCAGAAACAGTTCAAAAAAATAAATATAAAAAATTTAAACATCAAAATTTTGTTGCTGGATTTCCTCCTTATCTAAGGGGACCCTACTCAACGATGTATGTTCGAAGACCTTGGACGATTCGACAATACGCTGGCTTTTCTACAGCGGAAGATAGTAATACTTTTTATAGAAGGAACCTAGAAGCTGGACAAAAGGGGCTTTCTGTAGCTTTTGATCTAGCAACGCATAGAGGATATGATAGTGACCATGAACGAGTGGAAGGAGATGTAGGAAAAGCAGGAGTTGCTATTGATAGTGTTGAAGATATAAAAATATTATTCGATCAGATTCCATTGGATAAAATGAGTGTTTCCATGACTATGAATGGTGCAGTTTTACCAATTATGGCATTTTTCATAGTTGCTGCTGAAGAACAAGGTATTCCTACTAAAGCTCTTTCGGGAACCATACAAAATGATATTTTAAAGGAATTTATGGTTAGAAATACCTATATCTATCCACCGACTCCTTCCATGAGAATTATCAGCGATATTTTTGAGTATTCCTCTAAAAACATGCCGAAATTTAATTCTATTTCTATTTCTGGATACCACATGCAAGAAGCAGGTGCAACTTGCGAAATTGAGTTGGCTTATACCTTAGCTGATGGTTTAGAATATATTAGAACAGGAATCGCTGCAGGTATGGACATTGATAGTTTTGCTCCTAGGCTTTCATTTTTCTGGGCAATTGGAATGGATCATTTTACCGAAATTGCCAAATTGAGAGCAGCTCGATTACTTTGGGCAAAATTGGTCAATAAATTCAATCCAAAAAATCAAAAATCTTTAGCTTTAAGAACGCATTGTCAAACAAGTGGTTGGAGTTTAACAGAACAAGATCCTTTTAATAATGTGGCTAGAACTTGTATTGAAGCTGCTGCTGCTGCATTTGGAGGCACCCAATCTTTACATACCAATGCGCTTGATGAAGCTATTGCTTTACCAACAGATTTTTCAGCTAGAATTGCTAGAAATACACAAATATACCTTCAAAAAGAAACTCAAATCACCAAAACTGTAGATCCTTGGGCGGGAAGTGAATTTATTGAAAAAAAGACAGAAGAAATAGCTAAAAAAGCTTGGGAATTGATTCAAGAAATAGAGGATTTAGGAGGTATGACAAAAGCAATTGAAGCTGGTATTCCAAAATTACGAATTGAAGAAGCTGCTGCAAGGAAACAGGCACGAATAGATTCCAGTCAGGATATTATTGTTGGAGTAAATAAATACCGTTTAGAAAAAGAAGATCCTCTTCAGATTTTAGATGTAGACAATCAGAAAGTTCGCCTATCTCAAATTGAACGATTAAATAATATTAAATTGACACGAGATTCTGTCAAGGTGAAAAGTGCATTGTTAAAATTAACAAAATCTGCCCAATCAGGTGAAAAAAATTTATTAGATTTAGCAATTAATGCTGCTCGTGAAAGAGCTACCTTAGGAGAAATTAGTGATGCTTTAGAAAAAGTGTATGGAAGACATAAAGCACAAATTAAATCATTTAGTGGCGTGTATAGTAAAGAGATAAAAAATGATCAATCATTTGAAAAAGCAAGAGAACTTGCCAATAAATTTGCAGAATTAGAAGGACGACGGCCTCGCATAATGATTGCAAAAATGGGTCAAGATGGTCATGACAGAGGGGCAAAGGTTATAGCTACTGGTTATGCAGATGTAGGTTTTGATGTAGATATCGGTCCATTATTTCAAACCCCAGAAGAAGCTACTCAACAAGCTATTGAAAACGATGTACACATTATTGGTGTTTCTTCGCTTGCTGCAGGCCATAAAACATTAGTACCAAAAGTAATTGAAGAATTAAAAAAATACGCTCGAGAAGATATTATGGTTATCGTGGGTGGTGTTATACCCTCACAAGATTATCGATTTTTATTTGATGCAGGTGCAGTTGCTGTTTATGGTCCTGGAACAAAAATTAGTGAAGCTGCTATCGATTTACTAGAAATTTTGATTGACTCTGTAGCATAACTGATTGCATATATTATAAAACAAAAAACAAACTCTAATTATGGATTATACCAAAAAAATGCTGCGTGATGACGCTTTAAAAGGAAAGACAATAGTTGTAACCGGAGGCGGAAGCGGTCTTGGAAAGGCGATGACTGCCTATTTCTTAGAATTGGGAGCAAATTTGGTAATTACTTCTAGAAATATAGAAAAACTTCAAGCTGTAAAAACAGAATTAGAATCACAAACAGGGGGAAAAGTACTTGCCGTTCAATGTGATGTTCGAAATTATGACGAAGTTGAAGCTATGCTAAATGCTTCTGTTGAAGCTTTTGGCAAAGTAGATGTGTTGCTTAACAATGCTGCGGGTAATTTTATATCTCCAACGGAACGTTTATCTGCTAATGCTTTTGATACGATTATTGATATTGTTTTAAAAGGAACTAAAAACTGCACTTTAGCTTTTGGAAAATATTGGATAAAAAATAAAGAAACTGAAAAAGTGGTTTTAAATATAGTAACAACTTATGCCTGGACAGGCTCAGCTTATGTAGTGCCTAGTGCTACTGCAAAAGCAGGAGTACTAGCAATGACTCGTTCATTAGCAGTAGAGTGGGCAAAATATGGAATGCGTTTTAATGCAATTGCTCCGGGTCCTTTTCCTACTAAAGGAGCTTGGGATCGATTATTACCTGGTGATTTAAAAGAAAAATTTGATTTAGCAAAAAAAGTTCCACTAAAAAGAGTTGGAAAACACCAAGAATTGGCAAATTTAGCAGCTTATTTGGTCTCTGATTTTTCTTCATATGTAAATGGTGAAGTTATCACTATAGATGGAGGAGAATGGCTAAAAGGAGCTGGACAGATGAATTTGTTAGAAGAAGTTCCGAAAGAAATGTGGGATATGTTAGAAATGATGATACGGGCAAAAAAGAACGATTAAATTCTATTTTGGTAGTATAAAAAAATATTAAAAAAGAGTAATCATATTCCTTTCATTTACTCTTAGTTAAGTTTAATTTATTAATATATATATTTGAATTGTTCTAATTCAACACTTTATTATATTGTTCATTACCTGTTAACAAAATTCCCTTTAAAACCGGCTAATTAGTCGTATTTTTAAATTTAAAATTTGCTCAAAATATATGGGAAAAATAATAGCTATTGCAAACCAAAAGGGAGGTGTTGGGAAAACGACTACTACTATCAATCTTGCAGCTTCTTTAGGAGTTCTTGAAAAAAAGGTATTATTAATTGATGCAGATCCCCAGGCAAACGCTTCTTCTGGACTTGGAATTGATGTTGAAAGTGTTAAAAATGGCACTTATCGATTATTAGAACATTCCATTACTGCACGAGAAGCAATTTTGGCTACCAAATCACCCAATGTTGATATCATACCCGCACATATTGATTTAGTTGCAATAGAAATTGAATTAGTAGATAAAGAGGAAAGAGAGTACATGCTCAAAAAAGCAATAAATTCTTTAAAAAAATCATATGATTATATACTCATAGATTGTGCACCTTCTTTAGGTCTATTAACACTAAATGCATTAACGGCTTCAGATTCTGTAATTATCCCAATACAATGTGAGTACTTTGCACTTGAAGGTTTGGGTAAGTTATTAAATACGATAAAGAGCATTCAAAAAATACACAATCCTTCCTTGGATATTGAAGGTTTATTATTAACTATGTACGATTCAAGACTTCGTCTTTCCAATCAAGTAGTTGAAGAAGTAAAAAAACACTTTGATAAAATGGTTTTTAAAACAATCATTCAACGTAACGTTCGTTTAGGAGAAGCACCCAGCTATGGCGAAAGCATTATTAGTTACGATGCAGGAAGTAAAGGTGCAAATAATTATTTAAGTTTGGCACAAGAATTAATGGAAAAAAACCAAATTGATTAAATGGCAAAAGCAACTAAAAAACAAGTTCTTGGAAGAGGGTTGTCTGCATTATTAAAAGATCCTAGTAACGATATAAAATCAGTTGATGATAAAAATGCGGATCAAGTTGTTGGGAGTATTGTAGCCTTAGAATTACATACTATTGAAATGAACCCTTTTCAACCTAGGTCAAGCTTTAATGAAGAATCACTTCGAGAATTAGCGTCTTCCATTAAAGAATTAGGCGTCATTCAACCCATTACAGTAAGAAAAATAGGATTTAATAAATTTCAACTAGTTAGTGGCGAAAGAAGATATCGTGCCTCAAAACTAATTGGAAAAGAAAGTATCCCCGCTTTTATTAGAATTGCAAATGATCAAGAATCATTGGAAATGGCCTTGGTTGAGAATATTCAACGTCAAGATTTAGATCCCATAGAAATTGCTCTTTCTTATCAACGTTTAATAGAAGAGATTAAAGTTACTCAAGAACAATTAAGTGATCGTGTAGGTAAAAACCGCTCTACCATTGCAAATTATTTACGCCTATTAAAACTAGATCCAATTATTCAAACGGGCATGCGAGATGGTTTTATTGCAATGGGTCACGGAAGAGCCATCATTAACATTAGCAACCTTGGTGAACAGCTTGACATCTATGAAAAAGTAATTTCTGAAAATCTTTCAGTTAGAGAAACAGAAGCTTTAGTTAGGAACTTAAAAAATAGTTCTGAAATAAAAAACCCATATAAGAAAGCAACACTTCCCTCCTATTTAAATTCAGCAAAAATAACCTTGTCTGAATATCTAAATAGTGATGTAAACATCAAAAACACAGGTGGAGGAAAAGGAAAATTGTCAATTTCTTTTAAAAATAAAAAAGACTTTCAAAGAATCTTGAATTTGCTTAAAAGTGAAAAATAAACTTTTCTATATCTTTCTTTTATTTTCAGTAACTTCTTTGTTTGCTCAGAAATCAGACACGCTTCTTTTTAAACAGGAAAGTGTATTGATTGTTGAGGATACCCTTATTAAAAATAACGATTACAATCCTTTAGCTCCTGCAAAAGCTGCGTTTTACTCTGCTGTTCTTCCGGGCTTAGGACAAGCCTACACTAAAAAATACTGGAAAATACCTATAATTTATGCAGGGATCGGCATCAGTATTTATTTTTATGTGCAGAATAATAAAGATTATAATAACTTTAGAGATGCTTATAAAAGAAGATTAGCAGGTTTTACAGACGATGAGTATTGGGGAAATGGAACTTCTCCTATCATTTCTTCAGATAGATTGGTTGATGCACAAAAAACCGCAAAAAGAAATAAAGATACCAGTATTGCTGTTGCTGTAGCATTCTATTTATTAAACATTATAGATGCTAATGTAGATGCCCATTTAAGTCAATTTAATGTGAATGATGATTTATCTTTTGAACCTGTTTTTAATATCAATCCAATCAATGCTAGCGCAAATTATAGTTTATCATTAAAATACCGTTTAAAATGAAAATAGCTTTATTAGGTTATGGAAAAATGGGGAAAATAGTTGAAAAACTAGCTATTAAAAAAGGTCATACCATTGTTTCAAGGATAAATCAATACTCTTCAAAAGAAGAAATATTAAAAGCTGATATAGCTATTGAATTTTCAACTCCTCAAGCTGCAGTTTCAAATATTAAATTTTGCTTAGAAAATGACATCCCAATTTTGTCTGGAACTACAGGTTGGCTAGTTCATTACGATAAAATGATAAAGTTATGTGAAAATCGTAACGGAAGTTTTATCTATGCGTCTAATTTCAGTATTGGTGTCAATCTCTTTTTTTATATAAATGAATATGTTTCAAACCTAATAGAACCATGGAAAGATTATCAAGTTTCTATAGAAGAGGTTCATCACAATCAAAAACTAGATATCCCTAGTGGTACCGCAGTTACTTTAGCAGAAGGAATTATAAGGAATTCAGATAAAAAAAACTGGAAATTAAATGGAACAGATGCGGAGAATATTAACATTACTGCCAAACGAATAAATGATATTAAGGGTACCCATATTATTAATTATAATTCAAATATTGACACTATTTCAATTAAACACGAAGCGCACTCTAGAGATGGTTTTGCGTTAGGAGCAATACTTGCGGCAGAATGGCTTGCAGATAAAAAAGGGATATTTACCATGAAAGATGTTTTACAAATAAAATAACGAATACCATACTAAAATGACAACATTTACTACTTTATTAATTTTCATACTATTAGTCCAAGTGATCCACTTTTTAGGAACTTGGAAACTTTATATAAAGGCTGGAAGAAAAGCTTGGGAAGCTGCAATACCTATTTATAATGCAATTGTATTAATGAAAATAATAAACCGTTCACCTTGGTGGACTTTATTACTTTTTATTCCAATTGCTAACCTCATCATGTTTCCTGTAATTTGGGTAGAAACCCTAAGAAGTTTTGGAAGAAATAGCAATAAAGACACCTTTTTAGTGGTCTGTACTTTTGGATTGTATATTTATTATATTAATTACACTCAAGATGTAACCTATATAAGTGATAGAAGCTTAAAACCTAGAACAGCAGCAGGAGAATGGATCAGTTCAATTTTGTTCGCAGTTGTTGCTGCTACCATTGTACATACCTATGTAATGCAGCCTTTTACAATTCCAACTTCATCTTTAGAAAAAACACTATTGGTGGGTGATTTCTTATTTGTGAGTAAATTTCATTATGGTGCAAGAATGCCTATGACTGCAATTTCTTTTCCGATGGTACATGATTCAATTCCTGTTATTGGAACAAAATCATATTTAGACTAACCTCAATTGCCTTATTTTAGACTTCCGGGATTTCAGAAAATAAAAAGAAATGATATTGTAGTTTTTAGTTGGCCTACAGATACTTTAATAGATATAAATAGACCTGGCAAGGGATTTAAAGTAAAACCTTTAGATAAAAAATCTAATTACGTAAAACGTTGTGTAGGAGTTCCTGGTGATGAATTACAGATTAAGGATGGATATGTGTATATTAATGGTGAGCAAAATGTATTACCAGATAGAGCAAAACTGCAATTTCGCTATAAAATAATTTCTAAAAATTCTTTTGTTAAAACAGATAATAAAGGAAGGTACACCAATCAACCTTCTGCTTTTGTTTCTAGTCATTTTAATATTTCAGATATTTATATTTCAGATATTGATAGAGAAAATAAAATCATCACACATATTGCCCAAATGACAGATGAAGCCTACGAGAAGGTAAAAAACAATCCAAATGTTATTGAAGTTGAAAAACTAACTGAAGAAGAAGGTGTTTGGAATCAATCTGTATTTCCTCAAGATCCTAGGTTCAATTGGAATACAAAATATTTTGGTCCTATTACGATTCCTAAGGCTGGAACTACCATAGATATCTCAGTAGAAAATATTTCTTTATATAAAAGAATCATTGAAGTTTACGAAGGAAGTGAATTTGGTATAAATAATAAAATATCTCTTTCTGGCACTCAAGTTATGCTAAATAACAAACAAATAACAAAATATACCTTCTTGCAAGATTATTATTGGATGATGGGTGATAATCGTGATAATTCACAAGATGCAAGGATGTGGGGCTTGGTTCCTTTTAATCATGTGGTTGGCAAGCCTGTTTTCATATGGATGAGTTGGGATACAAATGCTAAAGGTATTATGAATAAAATTCGTTGGGATAGAATGTTCACAACAGTTAGTGGAGAAGGTAAACCTATTTCTTATTTTAAATACTTTATTGTATTGTTAGTGGGTTGGTATATTTTCAATTTCATTAGGAAACGTAAAAAGAAAGCTTAACAAAAAAAGATTTGATAATCTGTATTAAAAAAGATTCTTTTCTTAATACAGATCATTAACATCACAGATAATATGAAATCTATCATAGTACATCCAACGTATTTTCCTTCAATTGTTCAAATGGCTGCAATGGTTCAATCCAAAGAAGTGGTTTTTGAAATGGACGATAATTACCAAAAACAAAGTTATCGAAACAGAACATATATCGCTCATAGCAACGGAATCCTTTTACTTAATATTCCAGTAAAACATAGAAAAGACGGTAAGAAAAATAAAACGAAGAGTGCTATTATAGAAAATAGTTTTCCTTGGCAATTACAGCATTGGAAATCATTAGAATCTGCTTATAGAACTTCTCCATATTTTGAATTTTATGAAGATGAGCTTAAACCAATTTTTTTTAAAACTACACATTCATTATTTCATTTGAATTTAGAAGTACTTGACTTAATTTTTGAGCTATTAGATTTAAAAATTAAATATACTTTTACAACAGAATATTTTAAAAACCCACATCAACAAGACTTAAGATATCTTGTAAATCCTAAACTAAAAATTGATTTTAAATTAGACTCTTATTTTCAAGTACTAACTAAGCAATATGAGTTTTTACCGAATCTTTCCATATTAGACTTATTATTTAATGAGGGTCCAAATACAATTATTTATTTAGAAAATCAGAAAATCAATTTTAAAAAATTCAATCCCAAGCAATAGTTGCAGATATTGGATAGTGATCGGAAAAAGTTTTATTTATGGTGCTAAAACTTAAAATCTGCAATTCTTTTGAAGCTAAAATATAATCAATACGCATAGGATAATACTCAAATAAAAAAGTAGTCCCAATACCATTTCCAGCTTCAACGAAAGCATCATTCATAGATTCAGACACTTTACGATATATATAAGAGAAAGGGGTATTATTAAAATCTCCAGAAATAATTACTGGATATCTTGAATTATTTTTATGTTCCACAATTAATTCAACTTGTTCTTGTTGTTTTATAAAAAGTGTTGAAATTCTTTTGCGTAATACTTCATTATTTAATTCTTGTAAATAACTCACACTCGGTTTTATACTAAGAGATTGCAAGTGTAAATTATAAACTCGGAGAGTATCAGTATCTTTCACGAGATCTGCACTTAACGCATTGTTATAAGAATCCTCAAAATCAAAAGAATAGGTGTTTATGAGTGGATATTTAGAAAAAATAGCATGGCCTAATATATTTTTTCCTCTAAAATGAATATAATTGTAAGGAAACTCAGGGAAATCTATTTTCATTTCTTTATTATATTCTTGTAAAAAAAGCACATCGGGATTTTCTTTTTCTAGAAAAGAAGAGAAAGTTTCTTGAATATTATTTTGAGCATCCTTACTCTCGTAAAAATTAAATAAACGAACATTAAAAGAAAGTATATTTAATCCATGAGTCATTTCTATAGGATTATCATTTGAAGAGAATTTTAAAAAGGATCCAAAATGGAAATAGGCAATGACAATAATAGGCAAAGAAAGTAAAAATAATTTCTTCAGCTTAAATGACCAATATCCAATAAAAAAAATATTTATGACTATTAATGGAGAAGCAGCGAGACTTAATAAAGATAGGTTTGGAAATTTTTTTGGTGGAAGATATGGAGCAATAAAAGAAACAAAAAGAAACAAAGCAGCAATAATATTTATCCAATATATTACTCTATTTAGTAGCCCCATTTTTTTGCTCATCAATCATTTTTTCCTGCCTTAAAAAGAAAATCTTTTTCAGCCTTTGTTAAACTATCGTATCCACTTTTTCCTATTTTGTCTAAAACACTATCAATCTTTGCTTGATGTTCATTAGACGGCTTCTTTTTAGCTGGTTTACCGGTAGCTTGTTTGGTTCGATGAACTTTTTTGAAGGGCTTTTTATGTCTTGGTTTAAATATATTAATCACAGAATCTATTAAACTTTCAAACCAAATTCCTATATCATTCCCTTTTGTTAATTGTTTAGCATAAACATATCCAAATAAAGCCCCACCCATATGAGCAATTAATCCGCCAGCGTTACCTGAAGAAGGTAATTGAAATAAATCTAATAAAACCATTGCAAGACCAATTTGCCATAACTTCACTTTAAACATGAAAACACGAACTATCGTATTTGGTGTATAGGTAGCGATAAATATTACAATCGCTAGAACAGCAGCAGAGGCTCCCATTAAGTTACTATTGATATTGTTAAATACCGGAAATAAATTATAAGAAAGAACATACAATAAACCTCCACATATAGCTCCGAGCAAATAGATTGTTAAAAAACGTTTAGACGTAAATAAATTCAATACATAATTACCAAACCAATACAACAAATACATATTCCAAAACAAATGCCAAAAACCAGCATGTAAAAATGCATAAGTAATAATAGACCAAGGCTGTAAAATAATCTCAACAAATGAAGTTGGAAGTACAAACCAAGAAACAAAAGAAGATGGAGATAATTTAAAAAAGAAAGACCCTAAATAAACCGCCAAAAAAATCAATGTATTGATAACTATTATTTTTAAAACGATAGATGCTTGCTTAAATTGATATAAAATAGTGTTGGTATTCAAGTTTTAAAAAGCTTTTTCTTGTTAGTATTCTATTATTTTAATTCCAACGATGTGAGTCAAAACTATTTTTTTTCCAATAATATGCCATAATAAAACCAAATAAGGCTCCTCCAATATGAGCAAAATGTGCAACTCCTGTGGAAGCTCCTGTAATTCCAAAAAATAAATCTCCAATTATGATTAAAGGAATAAAATACTTGGCTTTTATTGGAATTGGTAAAAATATCAACATTAATTCTGCATTTGGATACATTAAACCAAATGCAACTAAAACCCCATAAATAGCTCCAGATGCACCTACTGCTGGAATGTTAAAACTAGCGTATAATGCTTCTATACGATTTACTGGTACAGATTCCAAAATTCCAGAATTATATTGACCTGTATTCAACATATCCATAATTTCTGTTTGACTGATACCTATATTTAGCAAAGCATTCATACCGTCTTGAACTTGGTAAAAATTTACCAATGTATGAATTAAAGCAGCACCTAAACCTGCAGAAAAATAGAAGAATAAAAATTTTTTACGCCCCCAAATCTGTTCCAATGGAGAACCAAATGCCCATAATGCATACATATTAAATAGTATATGCATCAACCCTCCATGCATAAACATGTGCGTTAGCGGTTGCCAATATTGAAAATTAGGGTTTTCAAAATAAAATAATGCAAATAATTTATAAGCAACATCACCTAAAAAACTAGAGCCAATAAAGAAAATAACATTAATAATTATAAGTGCTTTTATAGTTTCAGAAATTCTTCCCATTTAATTAAATTTTTTATCAATATCCGACGCATCTAAAATCATCAATACTGGTTTATTATTTGGTGATATTGTAGGTTCCTTACAAGCAAAAAGTTGATGAACTAAATGTTCTTGTTCTTCTAATTTCATTTTTTTTCCTGTTTTTACCGCCAATGATTTTGCCAATGATTTTGCTAATAAATCGTTTTGACTAAAACCTACATCTGGTATGTCAGTTCGAATATCATTTACTAGGCATTCTAAGATATTCTTAATTTCACTTTCCTTAACAGAAACTGGTATTCCATTAATTTCAATAGTTTCTTTTTCAAAAGCAGAAAATCCGAATCCAGTATGCTCTAACTGTTCTTGAATATTTTTTAAAACCTCAACATCTTGACTTGTGAAATTTAAACGCAAAGGAAAAAGTAATTGTTGACTAATCGCTTCTTTTATGGTGATATTTTTTAAAATAGATTCGTACAAAACTCTTTGATGAGCAAGATTTTGATGAATCACCATAATTCCACTTTTAATAGGGCTCATGATGTACTTATTTTGAAGCTGAAACGTAATCTCACTCGGGGTTTTTTCTTCACTTTCAAAAAAACTTCCGGTTACTTCTTCACTTTCAAATTCTATAGACTCTAGGTTTAATGAATTTTCATTGCTTTTTAAACCAACATACATGGCTTCCCATGAGTTTAATTGCGAATTATTATTTTCTTTAAAAGTTGCGTAATCATTTCTTCTCCTTTGTTCTTTTTCAAAAGGATTAAAATTTCTATCAACTTCAATAGTTGGAGCTATAGGATTTTTATTGCTAAAATCATAAGGAGTATCCATTTCTGGATCCTTATTAAAATCCAAAACAGGTACAATACTAAACTGACCTAAACTATGTTTAACCGATGCTCTTAACATTGCATAAATAGCATGCTCATCATCAAATTTAATTTCTGTTTTGGTAGGATGAATATTAATATCAATGGAAGTAGTATCAACTTGTAAGAATAAAAAATATCCAGGTTGTCCACCTTCTTTAATCAATCCTTCAAAAGCTGAATTTATTGCATGGTGTAAATAAGGACTTTTTATAAATCTATTATTGACAAAGAAAAATTGTTCTCCTCTTCCTTTTTTTGCAAATTCAGGTTTAACCACAAATCCTTCAACACTAACAATTTCGGTTTCTTCAGAAACTGGAACTAGTTTTTCGTTAGTTTTTGTACCAAAGATATTGACAATCCGTTGTCGCATATTGGAGGCTGGTAAATTGAAAACGGTACTTCCATTATTAATGAATGAAAATGCTACTTGTGGATGTGCCAAGGCAACTCTATGAAATTCATCAATTACATGTCTAGTTTCTACGGTATTCGTTTTTAAAAAATTTCGCCTAGCTGGAATATTATAAAATAAATTTTTAACAGAAATAGAGGTACCTACCGGCACAACAACTGCATCTTGGGCATTTACTTTACTCCCTTCAATTACAATATGAGTGCCTATTTCATCAAGCGCTCTTTTGGTCTTTAATTCTACGTGAGCAATTGCAGCAATAGACGCTAAAGCTTCTCCCCTAAATCCTTTTGTATTGATATTAAATAAATCTTCAGCAGCTTTTATTTTCGAAGTTGCATGCCTTTCAAAACAAAATCGAGCGTCTGTAACACTCATTCCTATTCCATTATCAATTACTTGAACTAATGTTTTACCGGCATCTTTAATCACTAAACTTACAGATGTTGCCTTTGCATCAATTGCATTTTCAAGCAATTCCTTTACAAGTGATGCAGGCCTCTGTACTACTTCTCCAGCTGCAATTTGGTTGGCAACATGATCCGGCAATAGTTGTATAATGTCTAACATTTTTTAATTGAAAAATATAGATAAGTCAAAATCAATGATATATAGAAAAATTAAAATTAAGATTGAAATAATTAGCAGCACTCTTGTATTGGTTTTTTTATCGGAATTACTCTTAAAATCCTCCAATGCCATTTTAAACTTTGCTTTTAAATTATTTCCATTATCTATTGTTGTTCGAAACTTATCAAACCTGTGTTCCATTTGAAAAGGACTGCCCGCTCCATCATTGTTATAGTAACGGGGTGCATATCCGAATTTTTTATTTTTACGAGGTTTCAGGATTCCCATAAATCAAATATAATTAAATTCGTTCGAATTTTTAAGTAATTTAACAATCGTATATTAACAATAAATGTACCAATTTTATGAGTGTCAGGTAAATTTAACGGATTAGTTTTTTAATTCATTTGTAACCATTCTCAATTCAAAATAAGAATAAGTATTCTTTAGTTTATTTTTTAAATCTGTTAGATTTTCAAACTTTAAATTTTCAATCTGTTTTTTTAGTTCTAAAAACCGCTCTTCCGTTATTAAGTCATACATATCTATTTCTCCAGTTGTAATGTAAGATGCTAAATGAGATTCAATTGTACTTATTACCAATTCACGTTGAGTTGCTATCTCAGCTATGGATAATCCTTTTTTAAACATTTTTAATGATGTAAATTTTGTGTTCTCTTTTTTAGACTTTTCTTCTACTAATATTTCTTGAACAATTATATTATTTTCATCTGCATATTCATTTATAATTTCTAGAATCTCATCTCCATATTTTTCAATTCTAATTTTCCCCATTCCATGAATGGTTTTTAATTGCTTTTTATTTAATGGCAAAAGTTTACATATTTCATATAAAGTATGTTGAGTGAAAACCTGAAAATGAGGGACATTATCCGAATTTGAAATAATAGCTCTTAGGTTTCGAAGCATTTCAAATAATTTAGGATGTTCTGTTTCTGCCTTAAATTCTTTATGCTTTTTTGGCTGATCCGATTTTAACAAAACAGCTTCAGCTTTTAATTTTAAAAGTTTTTTTATCGAAAAAGAGCCGTTTAACCCATATAAACAATATAATTTGATGTTGATGTATTCTTCAATAGTGTTTAAATTTTTGTCAAAATCTTTTTGGAGTGCTTTATCCTCAGTCGAAAAAGTAAGGGTTTCAAAAGGGGTTTTAATTTTATCTTTAGTATGATTTATAAAGTAGGTAATCGCTTTATGGATTCTATCTAAAACAACCGTATTATTTTCGGGTAATACAACATCTTTACACAAATCGTTCAATTGATTATTAAAACTATTTGCGATTACCAAAATCGGTTGCACTCCAACTTCCTTTATTTGAATTAATGGATTGATAATAATTCCTTGAAAACTATTTTTATTGCGGTTGTAAATTTCTATCAATCTATTTACAGGAAACATAAACTGATAATAGTTCATTAGCTCACCAACCATTTTTAATTGAAATACTTTTTGTGAATTAGTTAAATCTAACTGATTTGGTGGGTTTTCTGTAACGTTATTATTAAATGAAGTAACCCGGGAATCTGTGATGATGCTTTCTGCAGTTATTCTATTTTTCAATACAATACCTCCAAGAGTTCTACATCGACTTAATGCAACATAAGTTTGACCATGAGCAAAAGCAGCATTGGCATCTATAATAGCTTTATCAAAAGTTAAACCCTGGCTTTTATGAATCGTAATTGCCCAAGCTAAACGTAAGGGCATTTGTGAAAAAGAGCCAACGGAATTTTCTGAAATTTCTTTGGTTTCAGGATTTAATGTATAATTTACATTTTCCCACGTTTCTGGTGTTACCATGATATCTTCCAAATCTCCTTGACAATAGACTCGAATTTCTTTATTATTTAGCGTAATTATTTTTCCTATTTTTCCGTTGTAATATCGCTTTTCAGAATTGCTGTCATTTTTTATGAACATCACCTGAGCTCCTTTTTTTAAAATTAATTTTTCATGAGTTGGATAAGAATTTTCTTGAAATTTACCTTGAATAAAAGCTTTATAATTTTGTGTTTTATCCCTTAGCTTATTAAGTTCTTTATCATTAAGAATATTTGCTTTTCCATTGTGTGTTGTTAAAGTAATATACCCTTCGTCTTGCTTTGGAGTAAAATTTGGTAAATACCTTTTGTTTAATTCCGTAACCGAATCATCTGAAAGGTTGTTGTTTCTTATCTCATTTAATATTTTAATAAAACGCTGATTATCCTGTCGATAAATATGTTTTAATTCAATATTTACAGTAGCACTTTCAATAAAAGCCTTGCTACTGAAAAAATATGGTGTGTTATAGTAGGATTCTAAAAGCTCCCATTCGTTATTTTTAACAACAGGAGCCAATTGTTGTAAATCACCAATCATTAAAACCTGTAAGCCACCAAATACTTTAGCATGATTTCGATAACGTCGTAAGACTTGATCAATTCCATCTAACAAATCTGCACGAACCATACTTATTTCATCAATTATTAATACATCTAGTGATTTAATAATATTGATTTTTATTTTACTAAACTTGTGTTTAAATGAAGTCTCTTTTTTTTGAAGTGAAGCTCCCTCCGGTAAAATAGGACCAAAAGGCATTTGAAAAAATGAATGGATAGTTACACCTTTTGCATTAATTGCTGCAACACCAGTTGGTGCTACTACAATTAATCTTTTTAAGGAATTGGATTTTAAGGAATGTAAAAAAGTGGTTTTTCCCGTACCTGCTTTTCCTGTTAAAAAAATAGAGCGATCTGTTTTTTCAACAAAATCCCAAGCTAATTCTAATTCTAGATTTTCAGGCATTAAATTTTTTATAGGGAAAATAATAGTTCTATTATTCAAATATAGAAAATCTAAAATCTAAAAAATAATTCTTAAATATTAAAATTTAGCATCTTTTCTTAACTGCGCCATTTTAATGGCTACTATTGCAGATTCTATCCCTTTATTACCATGAATTCCTCCACTACGGTCAATTGCTTGCTGGAGTGTTTTATCGGTTAAAACACAAAAGATTACGGGAATATCACTATTTAAGTTTAATTGCATAATACCATTAGAAGTAGCCTCACATACGTAATCAAAATGTTTAGTTTCACCTTCTATAACACTTCCTATTGCAATTATAGCATCAAGCATTTCATAGCTTTTTTGCATTTTCTTAGCACCATAAACCAATTCGAAACTACCAGGCACATTCCACCGAACGATGTTTTCTTTAATACCTCCACAATCTATAATTGTATCAAAAGCACCTTGAAACATACCTTCTGTAATAGACGGATTCCACTCAGAAACAAGAATCCCAAATCGAAAATTCTTCGAGTTTGGGATTCTTGCTTTATCGTAAACTGATAAGTTATTATTTTCAGTCGCCATATCTATTACTGCATTGCTTCCGCTTTTCCTTGATATAAGATTGCTTTTTTTGATTCTGGAGATTTAGGATAGTTTTCAATAATTGTATTAAAATGTTTTAATGCTACAGCTGAATTTCCTAAATTAATGGCTGTAATTCCTGCTTTCAATAAAAATCGAGGTGCTGTTAGGTCACTAGAACTCATTGAAGCGGCATTTTCATAATATTTTAAAGCTTCTTGTTGTTGATCTAGTTGTGCAAAAGCATCACCAATTGCTCCCTTTGCTATTGGAGCAACATTAACATCATCAGCTTTAAACTTGTCTAAATACTGAATTGCTTCTTGGTATTTACCAGTATTTAAATAGGCAATACCTGAATAATACGTTGCTAAATTAGCAGCATTTGTGCCGCTATAATTATCTATAATATCTACAAATCCAAATTTACCATTACCTCCATTTAAAGATAAATTAAAAAGTGAATCTTTTTTTGAAGCAATTAATGCTTGTTCGTAGTAAGATTGAGCTTGAAACATTTCGTTCATTGCTTCAGTCTCTTTAGGCTCTTGGATAAAATTTTGATATCCTAAATACCCTAAAACACTTATTGCCACAACTCCAACAAATATTAAAATTGCTTTTTGATTTTTTTCTACCCAAGCTTCTGTTCTTGAAGCCCCCTCATCTAGGGAACTAAATACTTCTGCCGTTGTACTTTCTTGTTCTATCTGAGAAATCTTCTCGGCTTGATTTTTAGGTTTATTCCCTTTTTTCTTATATGTTGCCATAATCTAACTTTGTTATTCTGCAAAAATATAATTTTTATTACATAATAAAAGCACAACTTTTTATTATTTTTCAATAATTTGCAATCGAATAAAAACACTATTTCTTTAATTAAAAATCAAACATTAAAACACTTCTAAACAGCTACTAAATATGACTTTAGAAAACCTATCACTTCTCAATTACAAAAACTTTGAAACGGTTTCTTTTCAGTTCGATACAAAGATTAACTGCTTAGTCGGCAATAATGGGGTTGGTAAAACGAATGTTTTAGATGCAATTTATCATCTTTCCTTCGGAAAAAGTTATTTTAATCCTTTAACGGTTCAAAATATTAAACATGGAGAAGATTTTTTTGTGATTGAAGGAAATTATACCAAAAAAAATAGAGAGGAAAAAATTATTGTTAGCGCTAAAAGAGGACATAAAAAAGTAATAAAACGCAATGGAAAATTGTACGATAGATTTAGTGAGCATATAGGTTTTTTACCTTTAGTAATCGTTTCTCCTACTGATAGAGATTTAATTATTGAAGGGAGTGATACTAGAAGAAAATTCGTAGATGGTGTGATCTCACAAGGTGATTCTAACTACCTTCAAACCCTATTAAATTACAATAAGGTATTAACACAGCGAAATTCACTTTTAAAATATTTTGCAATTAATAATACATACAATCAAGAAACATTAGATATTTATAATTTACAATTACATGATTTAGGAACTACAATTTTTGAAAAACGAAAAGAGTTTTTAGAAGAATTTATGCCTATTTTTTTAAAACGATACCAATCCATAAGTAACTCAAAGGAATCGGTTACACTTTCTTATAAGAGCCAATTAAATGAAAAAGAATTGTTAGTGTTATTGGAAGAGAATGCAGCAAAAGATAAAATAACACAATACAGTAATTATGGTATTCATAAAGATGATCTTAATTTTGAAATTGGAGACCATCCAATTAAAAAATTTGGATCACAGGGTCAACAAAAATCTTATCTAATAGCCTTAAAACTAGCTCAGTTCGATTTTATAAAAGCACACAGCAAAGTAAATCCAATATTATTAATGGATGATGTTTTTGATAAGTTAGATGAACTTCGTGTAGCGCAAATAATATCTTTAGTTAAAAATGAAGATTTTGGCCAGTTATTTATTAGTGATACTCATTCAGATAGAACAGAAAATGTAATTAAAAAAATACATCAATCTTATAAAATGTTTAAATTATAAAATGGCAAAAAGAAAAAGAAGAATAGGGAATAATAGCAATATGAGTGATGCTTTAAAAAACTTTATCGATGCAAATAGATTACAAAAAGGTTTGGATAAAGTATCTATTGAAGATGCTTGGCATTCGGTCATGGGAAACGCTATCTCTAAATATACTACCGCCATTAAATTAGATAGAGAAATACTATATGTACAATTAAGTTCTTCTGTTTTAAGAGAAGAGTTAAATTATGGAAAAACAAAAATTATAGATATGATTAATCTAGAAATGGGAAAACAAATAATAACGAAGTTGGTACTTCGATAAAGATATTAAATTGAGCTAAAAATCAATTATATATATTTTCCCTTCAAAAGCTAAATACTAAATTACAAAAAATGCCTTCACTCTTGTGAAGGCATTTTTTAATCCCGTAACACATTTACTAAAACATTTCTCTACCTGAAAAATGAAAAGCACCCTCAATTGCTGCATTTTCATCACTATCACTTCCATGAACAGCATTTTCACCTATTGAGGCTGCATATAATTTTCTAATGGTACCTTCTGCAGCATCTGCAGGATTCGTTGCACCAATTAAGGTACGAAAATCTTCCATCGCATTGTTTTTTTCAAGAATCGCGGCAACAATAGGACCCCGAGTCATATATTCTACTAACTCTCCAAAAAATGGACGCTCACTATGCACTGCATAAAAAGCTTTTGCATCGTCTGAGGTCATTTGTGTAAGTTTCATAGCAACAATTCTAAATCCTGAAGCTGTAATTTTTTCAAGTATTGCACCAATATGTCCTTTTTCAACACTATCAGGCTTTAACATAGTAAACGTTCTGTCTGTTCTCATTTTTTTTAAAATTTTTGCAAAAATATGGAAATTGAAAACAATTACAATACAAACATCAATAAATAGTTTAACAATCTTTTCTCTTTATAAATTCGAAATTAATGTTACATTTACTTTATGTTTAAATAATTTAATATGTCAAAGGAATCAAAATTTTTAACTGGAATAGTTTTAGGAGCAATAGTTGGAGCATTTGCAGGAATACTTTTAACTTCCGAATCTGGAGAAGAAACTAGAAAAAAAATAGTGAGTAAAACTTCGGATCTTAAAGAAGATTTAGATGCTAAACTTAAAGATATTTCAAAAAAAATTAAAAATCTAGAAAATAAAGATTTAAGTGATTTCAAGGATCTATTCTACGATGTTAAAGGAAAAATAAAAGATCAATATGCGCATTTATCAGATAAGGCAGAAACCATCGAAAAAGATAATTTATTAAAATATGCAAATCTTGAAAAGGAAGCAAAAGAAAAATCAGCAACAACTAAAAACATATAAAACTTTTATGATTGATTCATTAAAAAAATATATCGAAAACAGAATAGAACTATTAAAACTTGAATTAATAAGTGTATTAGCTAATGTATCTGCAAAACTTATAAATTCATTTTTTATATCATTATTTCTGGTTGTTATATGCATGATGTTTAGTTTTTCAATAGCTTATTTTATTGGAAATTATTATAAGAACACTGGATTAGGATTTGCTGCTGTTGGCGGTATATATTTTGTAGTATTTTTAATTTATATGATATTTATAAAAAAGAACATTGAAAATAAAGTAAAGAATGTTATTATAAATACCGCTTTCAATACTGAAAAAAAAATAATCGAGAAGCACGATGAGTAATAAAATATACGATATAAAATCTTATGAAGATTTAGAGTTAGCAAGAAAAAATCTTAGGTTTTCCATTAAAGAACAAGAACAATCTTTTAAAAATAATCCAATTATAAAAATTGCTAATTCCATTAAAAATAAAGAATCCTTAAAAAGTACACTTTTCGAAAACCTTCCAGATATTAAATTTGAAACTGGAGAAAAATTAATAAGCTCTTTTCTTCTTGGTAATAAAGTAACTCGAAATTATTTTGCTGTATATCTTATAGCTAAAGAAATGATACCTTATATTTTTGAAAAAATAAAAGATATACTAAGTTCCAAGGAAGAAAGTCTTGAATCATAAAATAATTTTATAAAAATAGTGTTAATACTTTTCTAAAATAGTTCAATATCTGTAACAAAATACTATTAAATTGTATATTTGCATTCTATGAATTCGGAAGACATTTCAATAATAAACAAGTTATTAAGTACCCCAAAAAAAATTGTCGTGATAGGTCATAAAAACCCTGACGGCGATGCTATTGGTTCTAGTTTAGGACTTTGTAATTTTCTAAAGCAAAAAGGGCATCAAGTACAAGTAGTAATGCCCAATGATTTTCCCGAATTTTTAAAATGGATTCCTGAAGCTTCTACCATTATTAATTATGAGCAAAATTTTGAGGATACAAAAACTGCTATTGAACAAGCAGAAATCATATTTACGTTAGATTTTAACGCACTTAATCGTACCGGAAATTTAGAAACTGAGTTAGAACGTGCAACTGCTGATTTTATATTAATAGATCATCATCAACAACCCGATGATTATGCAATAGTAACTTATAGTGATGTTGCAATGTGTTCTACTTCAGAAATGATTTTTCATTTTATGGAAAAACTAAAAGGTATTCAATTACTAAATAAGAAAATTGCAACTCAATTGTATGTGGGAATCATGACCGATACGGGTTCTTTTCGTTTTTCCGCTACTACTGCTACCACGCATAGAGTAATTGCAAATTTAATAGAAGCTGGAGCTGAAAACGATAGTATTCATCAAAATGTATACGACACTAACAGTCCAGATCGACTTAAATTATTGGGTACTGCTTTAAATAACATGGTGATACTCCCTCAATTTCGCACTGCATATATTACGATTTCACAAAATGAGTTAAATAATAATAACTTTAAAAAAGGAGATACTGAAGGATTTGTTAACTATGCCTTATCGATGTCTGGCGTTATTTTTGCTATTATATTTATTGAAAATAAAAAAGAAGATATCGTAAAAATATCTTTAAGAAGTAAAGGTGATTTTTCGGTTAATGAATTTTCAAGAAATCATTATAATGGAGGAGGTCATACCAATGCAGCTGGTGGTAGGAGTTTAAAAAAACTACCAGAAACAATTGAAGAATTTATTAGTATATTACCCCTATATAAAAAAGAATTAAATGAGTCGTAGTATATGTATTTATTTAAGTATCCTGTTTGCTATGCTCTCCTGTAAAAGTCCTGAGGCAAGAAGACCAATTCAAAGTAATTCTGGGTCTTTTTTAACAAAATCAATAGAAAGAAATAAAGCTATTTTTGAAAAAGAAAAATTACAAATAACCCAACTATTAGAATTTAATAAAGACCAGCCTTACCATTCTTCAGAAACTGGTTTTTGGTATTATTACAATTTAAAAGATACCATACAAACTAAAACACCAGAACTTGGAGATCATGTAACGTTTAGTTATGATATAAAAAAGCTAGATGGAACTGCGGTACTTTCAAAAGACGAAATTGGCATACAAAATTGTATCGTAGATAAAACCAATCAAGAATTAATTTCTGGAATACGAGATGGGCTTAAATTAATGAAACAAGGAGAAACCGTAACTTTCCTATTCCCTTCCTATAAAGCTTTTGGCTATTATGGAATCGACAATAAACTAGGAACCAATGTTCCTGTTCAATGTACAGTAACTTTAAATAAAATAAATCAAATAAATCAAAACTACTAGAATTATGAAAAAACTATCATTTTTAATCTTAATACTTACTTTAGGATTGGCATCTTGTCAAGAAAATAAATACCCAGATCTAAATGATGGGGTTTATGCAGAATTTAATACTAACAAAGGAGTATTTGTAGCAAAATTACATAATGAAGAAACACCGCTTACCGTTGCTAATTTCGTAGAATTAGCAGAAGGAAAAAATGAGTTGGTAGATTCAGCATACCAAGGAAAAAAATATTATAACGGATTAAATTTTCATAGAATTATAAAAGATTTTATGATTCAAGGTGGAGACCCATTAGGCAATGGTTCTGGTAACCCAGGCTATACATTCCCTGATGAGTTTTCAGATAATTTAACACATAGTAAAAAAGGAATACTTTCTATGGCAAATTCTGGACCAGGAACCAACGGTAGTCAATTTTTTATCACCTTAAAAGAAACACCCTGGCTAGATGGTAAACACTCTGTTTTTGGAGAAATCGTAATCGGTCAAGATATCGTTGATTCTTTAGGAGTTGTTGAAACTTCAAAACCTGGTGACAAACCAGTTGACCCTGTTATTATAAATGAACTTAATATTATTAGAGTAGGTGATGTTTCTCTATTATCATTTAATGAAGCGATGACTGCTGCTGAAGAAAAAGAAAAAGAAGAACAAGCTGCTAGACTAGTTATTGCTAACACAACTGCTGAAGTTTTAGCTACTGATCTTGAAAAAGGAAAAGAAATGCCTTCTGGAATAAAAGTATATTTTAATAAAAAAGGATCTGGTGTAAAACCAGCTCAAGGCTCTAAAGTTAAAATGAACTACGCTGGATACTTAACAAATGGTACTTTATTCGATTCGAACATAGCAGAAGTTGCAAAAAAATACAACGTTTGGGATCGCAGAAGAGCTGACGGTGGCGGATATGCTCCAACTGAAACTGAATATAGCAAAGAAGCTCAACTGATTCCTGGTTTTAGAGAAGGGTTATTAATGATGGGTGTAGGCGATAAAATTACTTTATTTATTCCAGCTCATTTAGCATATGGTGAAAGGGGAATTCCTAATTTAATTCCTCCAGGAAGCGATTTAATTTTTAACTTAGAACTCGTAGAAGTTGTAAAATAAGATATCCTAATTTATAAAAAAAGAGGCTTTACTAAAGCCTCTTTTTTTTTGCTAATATTTAATTTTATGATCATTAACAAGACATTAATAATTCCTTTTACTAATTCTATTTCCTGATATGGATTTTTGTCGTGAACACTTAAAACGTGAAATTTCAGGGTTACGTTTTTTTAAATGCTTTTGGCTAACACCGCTATTAACACGTTTACGCCAACGTTTAAAACTAGATTCTTTAAGATTACCTCGCATTAATTTTATGACCTCTTTTTCTGTAAGTCCAAACTGATAGACAATTGCTTCAAATGGTGTGCGATCTTCCCAAGCCATCTCTATAATACGATCTAATTCTATTTCTGTTAATTGTTGCTTATCAATCATACTAATATTAAATTTTTTCCCAAATTTGATCTGCATTTAAATAAAAACTACCCAGCGAATTAAAGTTACATTGCTCTGGTGAAATAAGTGAAAGAAAAGTTTCTTTATTTTTTCTTTTATATAAATGATAAACTTCACCAATAATAGGCTCAAATGAAAATTTTGAATTATAAATGAGTTTATTATATTCAAATTCTTGTATCATATTTTCATATTCAGCTTTTAATTCTAAGAATTTAGCAGTCACTTTATGATTTATTTTATTAATACTTCTATTCTTCCAAGCAACAGTATCTGTTGGGATTATTACTGGTGCACCCAGGGATGTTGCATACGGTTTAATTGCAGCATCGTATTTTTGAGTTTCCGAATTAAAAACTACATTGTCTGGTTTTTTAGATGATGTCATTATTAATAATATACAATTAAACTAACTTTTCCAGTTGCTTCATTACCTCCTCAGCTTCAAAAGCTTTTTGATCGCTCAACTTCCTATTGGTAGTGGATAAATTATAGGATTCCTTTAAAAGATTTTCATATTGAGTTCTTAATTTTTCTTTTTGTGATTTTTTTTTAAATAATTCAAACATTTTTATTTTTTATTAAATTTATAGAAATATAACTAAAAGATATACGCAAATATACAAAATGTTTATTAATATATATTTTTTGTTAAACGTTTTAAAAAAAAATACCTGCCCAGCTAGTGGATAATTATTAAAAATATTTTTAATGTTGTTTTTTAGATTTAAACATTTTAGAAATTGTTAGCGAATGTGCAAATGTAATTGCTCCCAAAAAGGCAAATAATAAGGGTAATAAAATAGCTTCATCTTTTAACCATATAAATAATACAAGCATTGAACTTATAGAAATTAGCCAGATTAGGAAAGAGGACTTGACGTATTTAATAAAGGTTTTAAAAGAAACTTCGCCATATAAAAAGGACTGCTGTTCAAAAATTGAGGGTATACTATGCCAGAATATAAAATAAATAGCAAATGCCCAAATAAGTGTAGCTGTTTTAAAAACAATAGCAAAGACAATGATTAAAAAAAACTCAAACAATAATTCTTGCAAAGAAATATAAGATTTATAGGTCATCACTATAGCTTGTACTACAAATAATGTAATGTTTAAAAAAAATATCCAGCTAAACCAAATTTCATTGATTAATAAACCTGTGAGTGCAGATATTATTTCTATTGTGGCATTACTATTTAAAGCAAAAAGTAAAAATAAAACAGACAAGCCATAGTTAAGGAATAACAAACGGTTAAAATTTATATTTTTTGTCTTGGCTTCATTCCAATGTTGTTCCCCAAAATGAAATGCACTAAAAATTATAAATCCAGTGAGTGCAAAAATGGGAATGTAATAAAAAAGTAAACTAGCCACTAAAACGGTTAAAATATATGAACTAAAGAAAAAAACAAGTTTTAAGGGTTTGGAAGTTGTTTTAAATTTAGAAATTAAAAACAAGTCATTACTTCCATGCATAATGCCCAAAGAAAAAATAAGAAAAAGAGCAAATACTTCTTGTGTCGGTCCTTTAAAATAGACCGAAAGCCAAAGACTAAAAAATGTTATTAAAATTGCTTTTTCCTTATATTTCATAGAATAAATATGTAAGATAATTAATAATTAACATAAATAAATATTAAATTCACATTAACCATGTTTAATTAATTACACAATTAAATAAACAAAATAATATATTTTTATAAACAAAAATTTTTTATTTATTTATAAAATTGTATGTTTGAATAAACAAATCAAAATATATTATGACAAATTTACTAAATTTTATCGCAATTGCCCCTGAAACAGTAGGAACAATGGATTCTACTGCTTTCACTTTTTTTATTGGATGTATGGCCATGATGGCAGCATCTGCATTTTTCTTTTTCTCAATGAATGATTTTGATCGAAAGTGGAAAACTTCCATACTTGTTTCTGGTTTAATTACATTTATCGCTGCAGTTCATTATTGGTACATGAGAGATTATTACATGACTACTGGAGAATCTCCAACAGATTTTAGATATGTTGATTGGATTCTTACAGTACCATTAATGTGTGTTGAATTTTATTTAATACTAAAAGTAGCAGGTGCAAAAAAATCCATGTTATGGAAAATGATCTTACTTTCAGTAGTAATGCTTGTAACAGGATACATTGGAGAAGTTTCAGATTCAAATAATGCTCAAATATGGGGATTAGTTTCTGGTGTTGCTTATTTCGCTATTGTATATGAAATATGGTTAGGTGGTGCAGCTAAATTAGCTAAAGAAGCAGGTGGTTCAATACAAAGTGCTCACAAAGTATTATGTTGGTTCGTACTAGTAGGTTGGGCAATATACCCAATAGGTTACATGGCTGGTACTTCTGGATGGTATGACATGCTTGGTCTTAATGTCTTAGACATGGATGTTTGGTATAACATTGCCGATGCAATTAATAAAATTGGTTTTGGTTTAGTTATTTATAACTTGGCCCTTGAGCAATCAAAAGCTGAATAATACTTTTATAAATTAAATATTTAAGTAATAAAGGAAGGTGTATTTTAAAATACAACTTCCTTTATTTTTTATATGGTATTATTAATTAATTAAAACTTGATGATTAATTAATAACTTTTATAGTTTGTGTCTTTAAATTACTTAAAAGGTATTTCTTTTAAAATTTCTTTTATAAATTTCCAAAATTTTTGAGTAGAAGAGATACTAGCTCTTTCATCGGGAGAATGTGCTCCTTTTATCGTAGGTCCAAAAGAAATCATATCCATCTCAGGATAATTTGTTCCTAAGATACCACATTCTAATCCTGCGTGACAAGCTGCAATATTCGCTTTTTCTCCATTTATTTTTTCATATAAAGTGGCAACGACTTTTAAAATAGCTGAATCCATATTAGGAGCCCAACCCGGATAATCTCCGGAAAAACTAACAGTAAACCCAGCTAGATCAAATACTGACGATAAAGTATTTACCATATTCTCTTTAGATGAATCTACCGACGAACGGGTAAGACATTCTATTTTAATGATTCCGTTATTTACCGCTATTTTAGCAATATTATTGGATGTTTCTACCAAGTTTTCAATAGATGGACTCATTCTAAAAACACCATTATGAGTAGCATAGACAGCTTTAAAAAACTGATTTTGATCTTCGATACTCATTACCGTTTCTGGAACTGCTACCTTTTTAACGCTAATATTAATAGCAGACTCTAAATGATGAAATTCATTTTTAATTTCATTTTTCATTTTTTCAAAACCAGCTAGAAAATCGATCTCGTTATTAATTGCTACTACTACAATTGCATTACTTTCTCTCGGAATGGCATTACGTAAACTTCCTCCCAATAAAGAGGATAAAGAACAAATGTCATTCACTTCAGATAATATACGATTCATCAATTTATTAGCATTTCCTAATCCTAATTGAATTTCCATACCACTATGCCCACCTTGCAGTCCTTTAATTGTTATTTTATATGCATTGGCATTATTAGAACTTGGGATTGGAAGGTAATTTTTAGATGCAGTAACATCGACTCCACCAGCACAACCCACTCCTATTTCATCATCTTCTTCGGTATCTAAATTTAATAAAATTTCTCCTTGTAATATTCCACCTTTTAATCCTAAAGCACCCGTCATTCCGGTTTCTTCATCGATAGTAAATAATGCATCGATTGCTGGATGCGCAATAGTATCGCTTTCTAAAATCGCCATTATGGTTGCTACTCCCAACCCATTATCGGCTCCTAGAGTGGTTCCGTTTGCACGCACCCAATCACCTTCTACATACATTTCAATTCCTTGAGTAGTAAAATCAAAATCGGTATCATTGTTTTTTTGATGTACCATATCTATATGAGACTGCAATACAATTCCCTTCCGATTTTCCATTCCGCTTGTTGCTGGTTTGCGAATAATGATATTCCGCACATCATCTTCAAAAGTTTCTAAACTTAAACTCTTTCCGAAATTCTTTATAAACTCAATTACTTGTTCTTCCTTTTTGGAAGCACGAGGTACTGAATTTAAATCTGCAAAATTATTCCAAAGTCTATTTGGCTCTAAATTTCTAATGGCTTTATTCATGGTATAGGATCTATTTAAAAGATTTTTGTAAAATTACAATTTACTTACACGAGTAAAAATTATAATAAGAATTATTTGTAAGTTTGATTTATGCAAAAGAAGATAAAACTAGTTTTAGTAGTCCTACTCCCTATTCAGATTTTAGTTTTACAATTATTAAAATATGTTCCTGGATTTATAGAAACTTTTTATAGTACTGGTATATTTCCTTTTATTTCAAAAACTTCCCGATTTATTTTTGGATGGATTCCTTTTTCAGTAGGTGATATTTTTTATTTCTTTACAATGATATTTTTGATTCGATGGGGTTATAAAAACATAAAACGAATAAAAACAGATACCAAAAATTTTATTTTAGATGTTTTTTCAACTTTATCTGTTATCTATTTATTATTTAATCTTCTTTGGGGATTAAATTATTATCGCGTACCATTGCATCAAAGTCTTACGCTAGATACCGAATATAATACAGAAGAACTGATAGCTACCACTAAACGATTGATTAAAAAATCGAATGAGATGCATCGAAAAATAGGGTTTCATGATTCCATAAAAATTGAATCCCCTTACGACGATAAACAACTATTTGAAAAGACCTTGAATGGCTATAAAAACCTTTCTCAAAAATATCCCAACCTTAATTATACTCCTTTAAGCTTAAAAAATAGCATCTGGAGTTTGGGCTTAACTTATATGGGCTATAGTGGGTATTTCAATCCTTTTACAGGGGAAGCACAAGTAAATAGTCTTATTAATTTTCATAAATTCCCAGTAGTAAGTTGTCACGAGCAAGCTCATCAATTAGGTTATGCTGCAGAGAATGAAGCAAATTTTATAGCAGCACTTGCGACTATAAATAACGAAGATGAATTTATTAAATATACAGGTTATATTTTTGCATTGCGTTATTGTGTAAATGAAATCGCCAGAAGAGATTTAGATTCCTATCATGAATTATTGACTACGATTAGTCCTGGAATTTTAAAAAGCTATAAAGAGATGCGGGATTTCTGGAAAAGCTACGAAAATCCCTTTGAAGTAATTTCGAAATTATTTTGGGATCAATTTTTAAAAGCAAATAATCAATCCAACGGCATCAAGAGTTATAGTTATATGGTCGCTTTAATTATTAATTATTACGAAGACCAACCATTTTAGACACCAATTGTGTTAAAACTCTTAATATTATTTTTTAATCCTACAGTATTTGTATTTTTAAGTCTTATTGATCAACTATTAAACCCATGAAAAAAACAATACTCTTTTGCCTAATTCTGATAAGTATAACAAATTTAATTGCCCAAGATTATTTTCCAACCAATACTGAATTAAAACAAGAAAACAATAACTATACAGCTTTTACAAATGCTGTAATTTTTATTACTCCAAATGAAATAATAAAAAACGGCACCTTATTAATACAAGATGGAAAAGTAATTGAAAGTGGAGAATCAGTAACCATTCCTGAAAACACTATCATTATCAATTTAAACGGGAACTATATTTACCCTTCTTTTATTGACCCCTATTCTGGTTTTGGAGTGTCGAAACCCAAAAAAGCAAAAAGAGAACGATCTCAACAATACGCAACCAAAAGAGAAGGTTTTTATTGGAACGATCATATCATGCCAGAAAATAAAGCCATCGATAAATTTTTGTATGCTAGTAAAAAAGCAGATGAACTTAGAAAAGCTGGATTTGGAGTTGTAAACTCTCATATTATGGATGGAATTGCTAGAGGTACTGGTGTTTTAGTAACATTAAATGATAAAGGAACTAATTCAGAAAGAATCATCAATGATGCTTCAGGACAATACTTTTCTTTTAAAAAATCACAAACGAGTAGTCAATCCTATCCATCCTCACATATGGGATCTATAGCCCTATTAAAGCAATTACAACATGATGCTAAATGGTATTTAGAAGGAAATGCAAGCAATAAAGATTTATCACTTGAAGCTTTAATTACGAACAAAAATATACCTTCATTTATAGAAAGTGGAGACAAAAGAAAAAATATTAATGCAGCTGATATTAGTGATGAATTCAACCTTAATTACACCATTGTAGGTGGAGGAAATGAATACGAAACTATTGAAAGCATAAAAGCTACTCAAGCAAAATATATTATTCCTATAAATTTCCCTAAAGCTTATGATGTTAGTGACCCCTATTCATTAAAACATCTCACTATTGCAGAAATGCGTTATTGGAATCAAGCACCTACTAATTTAAAAGTATTGTCTGAGAATAATATTGAATTTGCGCTAACTACTTTTAAGTTAGAAACTATCTCTGAGTTCGATACCAATCTAAAAAAAGCGATTAAATATGGTTATGATAAAACCAAAGCATTGGAATCTTTGACTACAATACCAGCAGCAATGCTCGGGCAAAGCGATAAAATAGGAACTTTAAAAAATGGACGGTACGCGAACTTTTTAATTACCTCCGGTGAGTTATTTAATGAAAAAACAATTCTTTATGAAAACTGGGTTCAAGGAAATAAAAATAGTATCAATTCTTTAAACCAAAAAGATATCCGTGGAGATTATTTGATATCAACTTCTGAAAAAAAATTCAATATTTCAATATTTGGAAAAATAGAAACCTTAAAATCGGAAGTAAAATTTGACACTATAGCATACGCTTCAAAATTAAATTATATAGACAATTGGCTTACCTTGACGTTTATAAATAAAGACACTAAAGATGTTTATAGTTCTACGGCTCTTATTGAAAAAAAGAATGATGATTTTTCAGGACTACTAATTTTACCTAATGGAAAAGAAACTCTTTTTTATGCTACAAAGCAAAAAAAACCTAAAGAAAATAAGGGTGAAAAAGAAGATAAAAAAGAAGATGAACAAAAAATTGAAATAGTACCTCTAACCTATCCAAATGTTGGTTATGGTTTTTCTGAGCTTCCAAAACAACAAAACATTCTTTTTACAAACGCTACGGTTTGGACAAATGAAGAAGATGGAATTTTAAGGGAAACAGATGTTTTAGTGAAGAATGGTAAAATTAAAAAAATAGGAACTAATTTATCTGCTAAAAATGCTTTAATTATTGATGCAACTGGCAAACATTTAACTTCAGGAATAATCGATGAACATTCGCATATTGCCGCAGCTAGTATCAATGAAGGAGGTCAAAACTCTTCTGCGGAAGTTACTATAGAAGACGTCTTGGATCCTGAAGATATAAATATCTACCGAAATTTAGCAGGGGGTGTTACTACCATACAAATATTACATGGTTCTGCCAATCCAATTGGAGGACGTTCTGCTATTATAAAACCTAAATGGGGATCTGATGCAGATGGGCTTCTTTATAAAGACGCTCCAAAATTTATAAAATTTGCTTTGGGTGAAAATGTAAAACAATCGAATTGGCAAAGCTACAGTCGTTTTCCACAAACTAGAATGGGTGTAGAACAATTATATATAAATTACTTTACAAGAGCTCAAGAATATGAGCATCAAAAGAAAAGTGGACAAACATATCGTTATGATGAAGAAATGGAAGTTTTATTAGAGATTTTAAACAATGAACGTTTTATTTCCTGCCATTCTTATGTGCAAAGTGAAATTAACATGTTGATGAAAGTAGCCGAACGTTTTAACTTTAGAGTCAATACTTTTACTCACATATTAGAAGGATACAAGGTGGCTGACAAAATGAAAAAACACGGCGTAGGTGCTTCAACCTTTAGTGACTGGTGGTCTTATAAATATGAAGTGATTGATGCAATACCTTATAACGCTTCAATTATGGCAAATGCAGGAGTTATAGTAGCGATTAATAGTGATGATGCTGAAATGTCTAGAAGATTAAACCAAGAAGCAGCAAAATCTGTAAAATATGGAGGAATGTCTGAAGAAGATGCATGGAAAATGGTCACTCTAAACCCTGCTATACTATTACACTTAGATGATAAAGTAGGAAGCGTAAAAGTAGGTAAAGATGCCGATTTAGTATTGTGGAGTGATCATCCATTATCGATTTATACTAAAGCTGAAAAAACATTAATTGAAGGAGCAGTTTATTTTGATATTAAAAAAGACAATCAACAACGCAAAGCAATTCAGAGAGAAAAAAACAAACTTGTTAACTTAATGCGAAATGAGAAAGATAATGGAGTAAAAAAGAGAACACCAATGTGGAAGAAAAAGAGACATTTAACCTGTGAAAGTTTATAATTAAAAATAAAGAAATTATGAAAATATTTAAAAATATAACAACGCTAGTATTTATTAGTTTTAGTTTGTTTGTTTTTGCACAGCAAACACCTGCTCCTCTACAAAATAAAATTATCACCATATCAGGAGCAACTGCCCATATAGGTAATGGTAGTATTATAAAGAACAGTATCATCACCTTTGAAAATGGTATATTAATAGCTGTTGCTGATGCTACTAGCTCAAAAATAGCATTGAGAGGAACTATTATCGATGCTACCGGAAAACATGTATATCCGGGTTTTATAGCTCCTAATACAACATTAGGGCTCGTTGAAATTGATGCCGTTAGACCCACTAGAGATCAAGATGAGTTAGGTGAATTCATTCCCAATGTAAGGTCTTTAATAGCTTATAATGCAGAAAGCAAAGTGGTTGAATCATTGCGACCAAATGGTGTATTGATAGCACAAATTACTCCTAGAGGTGGTACTATTTCAGGTACTTCTTCAATTGTACAATTAGATGCTTGGAACTGGGAAGATGCAGTAGTTAAAGAAGATGATGGAGTTCATATAAATTGGCCAAATAGTTATGCTCGAGGCAGATGGTGGTTAGGAGAATCTAGTGCATATAAGGCAAACAAAAATTACCAAGAAGAAATTGAAAATATAAAGAGCTTTATTTTAAATAGTAAAACCTATGGAAAGTCAACTCCTAAAAAAATTAACGAAGCTTTTAAAGCAATGCAAGGTTTATTTAATGGTCATCAAAAAATATTTGTGCATGCTCAGGGAGAAAAAGAAATGATTGATGCGGTGACTATTCTTAAAAATAATGGAATAAACAATGTTGTTTTGGTAGGAGCTTATGAAGCTTATAAAATTAGTGATTTCATTAAAAAGAATGATGTTTCCGTTTTAATCCAAAGGGTTCATAGTACCCCTGAAAGGGATGATGAAGATTATGATTTACCATATAAGTTAGCAAAATTATTAGTAGATGAAGGAATTTTAGTAGCTTTACAAACAAGTGGACAAATGGAAGGAATGAATACAAGAAACTTACCCTTTTATGCAGGTCAAGTTGCTGCGCAAGGTTTAAGTAAAGAAAAGGCGTTACAATTAATCACAGAAAATGCAGCTAAAATTTTAGGTATTGACGCAAATTATGGTACACTAGAAACTGGTAAAAGTGCTACTTTATTTATTTGTGAAGGAGATGCTTTAGACATGCGTACTAACATTTTAAGCCTTGCTTTTATTGATGGCAGAGAAATATCTCTAGAAACTCATCAAACTAAACTTTGGAAACGATATTCTAAAAAATATAGTAATAACTAATTTTAAATGAAATATTCATTATTTGTAATAATTATTTGTTTTGTTATTCAAGTAAAGTCTCAAACTAACTATAAGTATGAGAATTTTGGAAATAGGTCTATATTATTAAATGGTAATGTTACTGGTAGTGTTGACGATTTAGGAGCAACCTATTATAATCCGGCAAGACTAGCTTTAATAGAAGATCCTGTTTTTGCTATAAATGCTAAAATATATGAACTTATCGATGTTAAAATTGAAAATTATTTGTTTGACAAAACCGAACTTTCAAGTTCAGATTTTAAAGGATTACCAAGTATGGTTTCTGGGACTTTTAAAATAAAATTCTTAAAAAACCACCAATTTGCTTACGCATTAATTTCAAGAAATAGATACGAAATCGATCTCAGTTTTAATACTGGAATCGTTGATAATGAATTCAATAATGAACTACCTGGAGTAGCGAAATATTTTGCTAGCACAAATTTAAATTATCGATTAAGAGAAAATTGGTTTGGTCTTTCGTGGGCCAAATCAATTACTTCTAATTTTAGTTTAGGTGCTTCATTATTTGCATCCTATTATAATTATTCAGCGGGAAATAGTGACCAATTCACTTCAATTAATGATTTAGATCAAGTAACGAATCATAAATATAAAGTTAGTTTTGATCAAAAATCATATGGGGCATTTTTAAAAATTGGTGCAGCTTGGGTTTTTAAATCAATAGAATTTGGATTAAACATTGATTTGCCATATTTAGAAGTATACAGTGAAGGATCTTTTTATAATGAAGAAGTACTTTCTGGTTCCAACAATGGAGTTGATATATTTTCTTTAAATAATTTAGATGATGTAAATGCTAAAAGAATATTTCCTATGGGTATTTCTTTAGGTGGTGGTATTCCATTTAAAAAGAACAAATTACATTTAAATATTAGTTGGAACTCTGCAGTTGACACCTATGATAGGCTTGACATACCAACTTTAGAAAGTATAACGAATGAAGAGGTTTATCGGTATCAATTTGAAGAAAAATTAAGTTCTATTGTTAATTTTGGTATGGGAGCAGAGATATATATGAATCCAATCATTAGTGCCTTTGGTAGTTTTTCAACCGATTTTTCTCCTTTCGATATTGAAACGTCCATCATAGAATTAGCAAGTAATTCGGAAAATAGAGTTAATACAGGCACTGATTTTTATCACTATGGCTTAGGTGTTAACTTTGGTTACAAAAGAGTGAATTTTATTTTAGGTACTGTATATACTCATGGAAAATCTAATTTTTTAAATTCAAATGATGAAAATATTTTCCCTGAATTATTGATAGATCAAATTGCTACCATAAAACAATCACGTTGGAGATTTTTAATAGGTTTTGAAATTTTATTTTTGAATAGACAAATAAATGTAGGGAAAAGCACAAAAATTACTAAGCAGGAAAAAGTTAAAAATTAATTCTTAAACACCTTCTTTATTGTTGAATTTCCTCCAGAATCAATTTGTTATAAAATATATTTCTGAGTTTAACTTTGGAATATGAAAAGAGGTGATTCCGGAATCCAATTGCCTTTTTTAAATCACTTAACTCCTGTCTAAAAATTTATATATCGTAATTCTTATTTTTTATTGCAATAATTTACATTCTAAAGAATGTATAAATTATCTCCATTTAATAAAACTTAGTCAATCTCTAAAAAGGTTATATTTGTGTTATGTTAAAAAACATTTCAAGCTTTCAGAATCCACTTATAAAAAAAGTATTACTACTTCAAGAGAAAGCAAAAGAGCGAAAAAAAAGCAGCTTATTTATTATTGAGGGAAAACGCGAAATAAAATTAGCTTTAAAGGGTGGTTACAAAATCAATACTTTGCTTTTTTGTTCTGATATCATTTCAGAAAACGACGCATCAAACTTCTTAAATACAGATGTCAACAATCTTATTGAAATCTCTATTGAGGTCTATAAAAAAATTGCTTATAGAACTTCCACAGAAGGAATCATTGCAATTTCTGAATCTAAAGATTTATCTTTAAGCAATTTAAAGTTAAAAAATCACAATCAATTGATTTTAGTTGCTGAAGCTCCAGAAAAACCTGGTAATATTGGTGCAATATTAAGAACTGCTGATGCTGCAAATGTTGATGCCGTAATTATTGCAAATCCAAAAACAGATATATACAATCCAAATATAATTAGAAGTAGTATTGGATGTGTTTTTACCAATAAGATAGCCCTTGGGAATACTTCAGAGATCATCACATTTTTAAAGAATAAAAATATTTCAATTTACAGTGCGATTTTACAAGAATCCGAAGTTTATTATAACTGTAATTTCATAGAAAGCACTGCAATAGTTGTTGGAACAGAATCTACTGGTTTATCGAATCAATGGAGAGATGAAAGCAAAAAAAATATACACATCCCCATGCAAGGTCAAATTGATTCCATGAACGTTTCCGTAGCAACTGGAATTCTTTTATTTGAAGTAAAAAAACAACGAAATTTTAATTAAGGAACCTATTAAACTCAATTTAAATATTTAAAAATTAGAAATATAATATGACGGCCACTACCCTATTTTATATCATCATAACTATATTGATACTAAGTTTCATTATTGATAAAATATTAGACAGTTTAAATTCTAGTCATTATGACGATTCTATCCCAATTGAGTTAAAAGATGTCTATAATCATAAAGAATATCAAAAATCACAGGCTTATAAAAAAGTTAATGCTCGATTTGGTTCGATCACTTCCTTAGTATCCTTAGTTGCTACTTTGGCTTTTTTCTTTTTAGATGGTTTTGCTTTTGTAGATAAATGGGCACGTACTTATTCAGATAACAATATCATTATTGCACTTATATTTTTTGGAGGTATTATGCTTGCAAGTGATATTTTAAGCACCCCATTTAGTTATTTTCACACTTTTGTGATCGAAGAAAAATTTGAATTTAATAAAACTACTTTAAAAATATTTTTTTTGGATAAGGCTAAAAGTTGGCTAATATCTTCATTATTAGGAGGTTTAATTCTTTCAATTATCATTTGGTTTTATGAATCTACTGGAAGTAATTTCTGGTTATATGCTTGGGGAATGGTCGCTGCGTTTACTTTTTTCATGAATATGTTTTATGCAAGGTTAATTGTACCACTTTTCAATAAACAAACACCACTTGAGGAAGGAACATTAAAAACAAAAATTGAAAATTATGCTCAAAAGGTTGGTTTCAAGTTGGATAAGATATTTGTGATAGATGGTTCTAAAAGAAGTACAAAAGCTAATGCTTATTTTTCAGGTTTTGGAAGTGAAAAAAGAGTAACGCTTTATGACACTTTAATAAATGATTTGGAAGAAGATGAAATTGTAGCAGTACTCGCTCATGAAGTAGGACATTATAAAAGAAAACATATTGTTTTTAATCTAATCGCAAGTATTCTGACAATGGGATTCACTTTTTGGTTGTTATCTTTGTTTGTAGGAAGCCCTATATTATCTGAAGCACTAAATGTAACTATTCCGTCATTTCATATTGGATTAATAGCATTTGGAATTTTATACAGTCCAATTTCTGAACTTACCGGATTGCTTATGAATTTTATTTCAAGAAAATTTGAATATCAAGCTGATAATTATGCGAAAAATAGTTTTAAAGGTGCTCCATTAATCTCTGGATTAAAAAAATTATCTAAAAATAGTTTAAGTAATCTTACTCCACACCCAGCATATGTTTTTGCTCATTACTCTCACCCCACATTGTTACAACGTTACCGTAACATAATGACTTAATAAGTGCATTTAACAAAATTTTTTTTCTACTTTAATTAAAAAAAAATACTGATAAATAAAAATGTATTGTATTGTTTATTACAATCATTTATGTATTTTTATTTTATGACAGAAGAGGCAATAGAAATAGAAAATAAAGAGATTGCAAAGCAATATAAAAAATTGCTTAAAATCAGCTATAGAACTCTTAGCAAAGAAGATAAAAAATTGATACGTAATGCTTTTGACATTGCGGTTGATGCCCATAAAGAACAACGCAGAAAGTCTGGTGAAGCCTATATTTTTCACCCCATAGCGGTTGCAAAGATTGTCGCTTCAGAAATTGGTTTAGATTCTACTTCAATTGCGGCAGCATTACTTCACGATGTAGTAGAAGATACTGATTATACCTTGGCAGATATCGAACAGATGTTTGGAGAAGGAGTAGCTAGGATTGTAGACGGACTCACCAAAATATCTCACCTGTCTACAGATAAAAACAATTCACTTCAAGCGGAAAATTTCCGTAAAATGTTACTTACTTTAAATGAAGATATACGAGTAATTATTATAAAAATTGCAGACCGTTTGCATAATATGCAAACCATGGGTGCTATGCCTCCTAATAAACAAGTAAAAATTGCTTCAGAAACCCTATATATATATGCACCATTAGCACACCGTATTGGAATGTATAAAATAAAGTCTGAACTTGAAGATTTAAGTTTAAAATATACAGAACCTGAAGTATACAATGATCTCTTTAGTAAAATTAAAGAAAGTAAACAACAACAAGACAGCTATATCAATTCTTTTAAAAGTATGATTAAAGATTCTCTTGATAAAGAAAACTTAGCATATGAAATAAAAGGAAGACCAAAATCAATATTTTCAATTAGAAGAAAAATAATGGTTCAAAATGTTTCATTTGATGAAGTCTATGACAAGTTTGCGGTACGGATTGTTTACAAAGGAAATGAAGAAAATGAAAAATTTCTTGCCTGGAAAATTTATTCAATTGTTACCGATCATTTTCGTCCTAACCCTACTCGATTACGTGACTGGATATCATCACCAAAATCAACCGGTTATGAAGCGCTTCATATTACTGTAATGGGACCAAAGGGTCGATGGGTTGAAGTACAAATTAGATCGGAACGAATGAATGAGATTGCTGAAAAGGGATTTGCAGCTCATTATAAGTATAAAAATAAAGAAAAAGGAGATGTTGATTTAGATATTTGGCTCAATAAGCTACAAGAAACAATAGGAAATGATGACATTAGTGCTTTAGATTTTGTAGAAGAGTTTAAATTAAACTTATATACCAAAGAGATTTTTGTTTTCTCACCGATGGGGGATTTATATTCTCTTAAGAAAGGTTCTACCGCTTTAGACTTTGCCTTTAATGTTCATACTGAAATAGGTTTACATACAAGAGGAACAAGAGTTAATGGAAAATTAGTTTCATTAAGTCATCAATTAAAAAGTGGTGATCAAGTAGCAGTTATTACTTCTGATAAAGTTAAACCAAATTCAAATTGGTTAGATTATGCTACTTCTGGTAGAGCTTTATCAAAAATAAGATCTTCTTTAAAAGAAGAAGAGAAACAAATTGCGAAAGATGGAAAAGTAATTTTAGCCAGAAAGTTAAAATCGCTTAAAATCACCTTAGACGATAAAACAATCAATCAATTGGTAGTTTATTTTAAAATTAAAACAAGCCTCGACTTATTTTATAGAGTTGGTGCTGGAATTATAGATAATAAAAAAATAAAAGAATTTGCAACATCTAGAAACAATATGATTGTAAGTTTCTTTAAAAATAAACTTCGGAAGTCTAGTAAACCAGAAGACATACATAAAGAAGAAATTACTGCAAAATACGACCAGCTTGTATTTGGTAAAGATGATGATAAATTAGATTATAAAATTGCCGTTTGTTGCAATCCAATTCCTGGCGATAAGGTGTTTGGATTTATAACTGTTACTGATGGAATCAAGATTCATAAAAAAAATTGTCCAAATGCATTACAACTGCAAAGTAATTTCAGTTACCGTATTATTAGTGCAAAATGGATAGACTCCAGTCAAAGTGATTTTAAAACTGAATTATTAATTTCGGGAATTGATACCATTGGACTAGTGAATGAAGTGACAAGGATTATTTCAAACACTCACAATATTAATATGATAAGTGTTCATTTTGAAAGTGATGACGGTGTTTTTAATGGAAATATTATACTCGTTGTAAAAAACATTACTATTCTTGATAACCTTGTGAAAAACATTAAAAAAATTAATGGTATCGATAAAGTTACCAGAGTATAAATGAGTATTTTTGTTGATATATGAACGCTAAGATGAATCCAAGTAATCAAGGAATAGTTAAGAATGTTTTTACAGCCTTTTTAGGAGAAAAGGGACATAGAAAAACACCTGAACGCTACGCTATACTCCAAGAAATTTATGACCACAATGATCATTTTGATATTGAATCATTGTATATAAACATGAAAAATAAAAATTATAGAGTCAGTAGAGCTACACTTTATAATACTATAGAATTGCTGTTGGAATGCGGCTTGGTTCGAAAGCATCAGTTTGGTCAAAATCAAGCACAATATGAAAAATGTTATTTTGATAAACAACACGATCATCTTATTTTATCTAATGGAGAAGTTATAGAGTTTTGTGATCCTAGAATCCAATCTATAAAAAAAACAATTGAAGAGGTTTTTAATGTTGAAATATTTAATCATTCACTTTATTTTTACGGAAATAAAAAAACTCCTGACTCAAAACAGGAAAAAGCATAACATATGGCAGTAGATTTATTACTTGGATTACAATGGGGCGATGAAGGAAAAGGGAAAATTGTGGATGTTCTTTCTAAAAAATATAATATTATAGCTCGATTCCAAGGAGGTCCAAATGCAGGGCATACCTTAGAATTCGATGGCATAAAACATGTTCTAAGAACTATTCCTTCCGGTATATTTCATAAAGAATCTATCAATGTAATTGGAAATGGAGTGGTTATAGATCCTGTTGTTTTTGTCAAAGAATTGGAAGCATTAGATCCTTTTAATATCGATTATATTTCAACACTAATTATTTCCAGAAAAGCACATTTAATCTTACCTACGCATCGACTATTAGATGCAGCTTCAGAAGCTTTAAAAGGCAAAGCAAAAATCGGATCTACTTTAAAAGGAATTGGCCCAACTTATATGGATAAAACCGGTAGAAATGGTATTCGAGTTGGTGATTTAGAACTTGAAACATTTAAACAAAAGTATAGAGCCTTAGCAGACAAGCATGTTGCTATGATTAGGTTCTATGATGTAGAGATACAATATGATTTAGATGAAATGGAAGTTGAATTTTTTGATGCCATTAAGAAATTGAAAAAATTAACTTTTATCGATAGTGAAGAGTATTTGAATCAAGCGATGAAATCTGGAAAAACCATTCTAGCAGAAGGAGCGCAAGGTTCTTTATTAGATATTGATTTTGGAACTTATCCATTTGTAACATCTTCAAATACGACTGCCGCTGGTGCATGTACAGGACTAGGTGTGGCTCCAAGAAAAATTAACGAAGTTTTTGGTATTTTCAAAGCATATACCACTAGAGTTGGTTCTGGACCTTTCCCTACTGAATTATTTGACAAAGTAGGTGAGAAAATGGCTAAAGTCGGTCGCGAGTTTGGTGCTGTTACCGGAAGAGAGAGACGTTGTGGTTGGTTGGATTTAGTCGCTTTAAAATACACTTGTGAAATAAACGGAGTAACACAGTTAATGATGATGAAAAGTGATGTATTAAGTGGTTTTAAAAACTTAAAAATTTGTACTGCTTATAACTATAAGGGAAAGGTAATTAAGCACCTACCTTATAATATCGAAGAAGAAAATGTATCTCCAATTTATACAACATTTAAATGTTGGAAAGAAGATTTAACAAAAATGACGGATGTTAGTCAATTACCATCTGAGTTAAATGAGTACATTGATTTTCTTGAAAAGGAATTAGAAATACCCATTAAGATAATATCGGTTGGTCCAGATAGAAAACAAACCATTCATAGGTAATAACAATTCTTTAGTATCTTCGTTAATTCAATATACAAAGGAATTTTTATTTGAAACTTGACAATTACATTCTTTTATTTTTAGTTACTTTCTTCGGAAGCAATTTAATTGCACAAGAAGAAAAAAGTACTACCGAAGAAAAAAAACAAGTTACTATTAAATCTGGGTATTGGGAAAAAAAACCTGAATTCCCAGATGCTGTAATTTATACTCGTGATAATTCTGGGCAAGTACATATCGTTCATGAAGGTGTAGAAATGTGGTGTGATCAAGCCTATGTATATACAAAAGAAAATTTTGTAAAAGCATATGGTTCTGTAAATATTTCGCAAGGTGATACCATTTCTATGCGAAGTAAATATGGGGAATATAACGGTAATACTCAATTTGCATTTGCCAGTGGAGATGTTGCCTTTAATGATTCTAAAACTTCTTTAAGTACTGATACCTTATATTTTGATAGAATTAAACAGCAAGCATTTTATAGAAGTGGTGGTACTGTTAAAGATACCGCAAGCACTTTAACCAGTAAAATTGGCAGGTACTTTGCAGATTCAAAAAAATATCAATTTCTATCTAATGTTGTTATCAATAATCCAAAATATACGATAAACTCTCAACAATTAGATTTTTATTCAGAATCTGGAATCGCTTATCTATATGGTAAATCTACCATAAAAGGTGAAAGTAGTATAGTTTATTGTGAAAGGGGTTATTATAACACCCGAAATGACATTGGGTACTTCGTAAAAAACTCGAGAGTTGATTATGAAAACAGAACCATGTATGGAGATAGTATCTATTTTGATAGAAATAAAAATTTTGCATCTGCAACTAATAATATTCGTTTAATAGACACCTTGAACAATAGTTTTATTAGCGGGCACTATGCAGAAATATTTAAAGAACAAGATTCAGTGTTTATTACCAAAAGAGCATTAGCTATTACCGTTAGAGATAATGACTCTATTTATGTTCATGCAGATACGTTACGCATTACTGGAAAAGCAGATAATCGTGTTTTAAGAGGGTATTATAAAGCTCGATTGTTTAAAAAAGGATTACCAGAAGAAGAACCAATAAGCGGAAAATGTGATTCTATCTATGTAAATGAAAAAACAGGTATCACTAAATTATTAAGTAAACCAATAATGTGGAATGGTGAAAACCAAATGACAGGAGACACTATTTATTTACTCAGGAATATTGAAACCAGTAAATTAGATACCTTAAAAGTTTTTAAAAATGCATTTATCATTCAAAAAGATAGTGCAGGGTACAATCAAGTAAAGGGAGAACGATTAATTGGATTGTTTACAAATAACCAATTGGATACTATAAATATTGAAAAAAACACACAAGTTATATTCTTCTCAAGAAATGAGGAACAAGAATTAGTTGGTATTAACAACACCATAAGTAGCTCAATTCAAATGTATCTTAAAAATCAACAAATAAGGGGTCTCAGGTTCAACAAAAAAGTAAATGGTAAATTGTATCCTCCCTCCCAATTTCCTGAAAATGTAAGAATTCTTCCAGGTTTTAATTGGTATGGTGATGAACGTTTAATTAATATGAGCGATTTATTTAAGGGAAAACCAGCTCCTATCCTATCCAAAATAAAAGGGATTCCTCTTCCTAAGGTAGAAGATGATTTTTTTGATAAAGAATCAGAAAATGAAATTCAAATTCCAAAAGCCTCAAAACACTCTCCAAAACATTTTAAAAATAAACCTAAAAACACAATACCCTTATAAGAAGCAAATTAACAAGTGATATAAAATTGAATCACGATTAACCTAAACATAACTAAGCTAGTAAATTTATATTCTTAATTGCTTTAGAAATTATGATAGCATATTTCTCCATATAATTTTTCAAATAATTAATTTATTCCAAAATGCAATATTTATTGTTTATTTTTATCATTTAATACTGAGAATCCTGCCTTAGCAAGAAATAATGAAAACCGATTTCTACAAATACCAAGCTCAAACCACTCCTCACCCATTAGCATTAGAAGTATCTCATGCAAAAGGATGTTATATTTATGATACAGAAGGTAATAAATACTTAGACTTTATAGCGGGAGTTTCCGCAATTAGTTTAGGTCATTGTCATCCAAAAATAATATCGGCAGTGAAAAATCAGTTAGATAAATATCTCCATGTAATGGTATACGGAGAGTTTATACAAGAACCTGCAGTCGAACTTACCAAACTTCTATCGCGATTTTTGCCAGAAAATTTAACAACTACTTATTTAACAAATAGTGGAACTGAAGCTATTGAAGGTTCTATGAAATTAGCCAGAAGAGCTACTGGTAGAAAGGAAATTATTTATGCAAAAAATGCATATCATGGAAATACTATGGGAGCTTTAAGTATTATGGGGGTTGAAGAAAGAAAAGAAATGTTTCAGCCATTACTACCAGATTGTAACTCCATTGAGTTTAATAATGAGAAAGAAATTTTAAAAATAACATCAAAAACCGCAGGAGTAGTTTTAGAAACGATACAAGGTGGAGCAGGGTTTATAGTTCCAGAAAATAATTATTTGAAAAAAGTAAAAAATCGTTGCAGTGAGGTAGGTGCTTTGTTAATTTTAGACGAAATACAACCAGGTTTTGGACGAACTGGAAAATTATTTAGTTTTGAACATTATGATATTTTACCAGATATTTTAGTTATTGGTAAAGGTATGGGGGGTGGGATGCCAATCGGTGCATTTACTGCTTCTAAAGAATTAATGTTATTATTATCTAACAATCCTAAATTAGGGCATATTACCACTTTTGGAGGACACCCTGTTATTGCTTCTGCTGCACTGGTAACTTTAAAAGAAATTACCAGTACTAATTTAATAGAAGAGGCACTTCAAAAAGAAATATTATTTCGAAAAGAATTAGTACATCCATTGATAAAAGAAATTCGAGGTAAAGGACTCATGCTTGCTTTAATAGTTGAAAACTCAGAAATTACTTCTAATGTTATTTTAAAATGTAAAGAAAAGGGTCTGCTGCTATTTTGGCTTCTTTTTGAAACAAAAGCAATACGAATTACTCCACCCTTAACGATAACTGAAGAAGAAATTAAAAAAGGATGTCAGTTGTTATTACAGGTCTTAGATTCAATTTAATTTCTTTTTTACCACATATTCCTCTACAAAACAAATAATTAACGTTGACGATATGGTGTTAATAAGTCCGTTAACAACAAAAGTGGCACAACATTTGAAATTTAGGTTACATTAGTATCTTTAATTTGAAAGAAATAATGAACCCATTAGAGTAATAGAACTTGAACGAGTATAACAACATATCGCTTTCCCGTTTCGAATCTATGTTAAAAACAAACAATGTGTTTTTCTTCGACTCCAATGAGTTTGAAGACATAATACATTATTATTTAGACAATGGAAAGATTGCATTAGCAAAAAAGGCCACAAAACTTGGTTTGGAACAGCATCCTACTTCGACCAATTTAAAATTGTTTCAGGTTGAAATGTTCATTTTTGAAAACAAATTAGAGGTTGCTGAAGAACTTTTAGAAAACATTTTCTTATTAGAACAATCCAACGAGGAGGTATATATACAGAAAGCAAATATACTATCAAGAAGAGATAAACATTTAGAAGCAATAGAAATGCTTGAAATTGCTCATAATTTAACTAGGGAGCAATCTGACGTACTGTCATTAATTGGTATGGAGTACCTTTTTTTAGAAGATTTCGAAAATGCTAAAAAATATTTTATTCAATGTTTAGCAGAAGATCAAGAAGACTTTTCTGCTTTATATAATATTATATATTGTTTTGAATATTTAGATCAAACAGAAGAAGCAATAGAATATTTAAATAGCTTTTTAAATAAAAACCCATATTGTGAAGTTGCTTGGCATCAAGTAGGAAAACAATATTATATTTTAAAAGAATATAAAAAAGCACTTGCTGCCTATGATTTCGCTATTATAAGTGATGATACTTTTATTGGTGCATATTTAGAAAAAGGAAAAGTACTAGAACAATTAAAAAGATACAATGAAGCCATAGAAAGCTATACAGTTACATTAGGTTTAGATGATCCTACTTCATTTGCATTATTGCGTATTGGTAAATGTTATGAAAAAATAGGAAATACTGATTTATCCCTTCAGTTTTATAATAAATGTGTAGAAGAAGATGCTTTGCTTGATAAAGGTTGGATTGCTATTACAGATTATTATATTAGAAATAAAAATTATAAAAAAGCTCTTTACTATATTAATAAAGCACTAAATATAAATAGTGAAAATGTTTTGTATTGGAAACGATATGGAAAAATTAATTTTAGATTAAATCTTTTTGAAGAAGCTGATGTTGGGTTTAGAAAATCTTTAGAATTAGGAAATTACGAATTAAACACTTGGTTAACTCGTCATGATATTTTATTGAAATTAGGAGAACATCAAACTGCAACTAATACTTTATTTCAAGCATTAGAATTCTATCCTGAGAATCCAGAAATTGAATACCGATTAGCTGGTTTATTTTATCATAATATAGAATATGGTAAAGGTGAATTTCATTTAAAAAATGCCCTAAAATTAGATCCAGAATATCTAATAATAATAGAAGAATTATTCCCTCGGGTATATGATTTAAAAAAAGTACAAGAATTAATCAAAATACACAAAAATCCTTCTCTATAAAATGTGTATTTTTGATTAAATTACTTTAACAAATCGTTTTAAAAATAAATGCCAACACGTAATTTTAAACAATACCTCATTATAAGTGCAAAAGGCCTGGCAATGGGTGCTGCAGACGCTGTACCAGGAGTTTCAGGAGGTACAATTGCATTTATATCTGGAATTTATGAAGAGCTGATTTTAACGATTAGCAATATTAATTTATCTCTTTTTAAAATACTGAAAGAAAGAGGTATATCTGAATTCTGGAAACAGTTAAACGGAAATTTTATAATAGCTCTATTAACAGGTATCGCGATAAGCTTTATTAGTTTTATGAAGCTGGCAAAGTATTTAATCAAGAATCAACCCATTTTAATTTGGTCTTTCTTTTTTGGACTAATTATAGCTAGTATCGTATACATTGGGAAAAAAATTAAAACCTGGAATATAAAAACCGCTGCTGCTCTTATAATAGGAGGTCTAAGCGCCTACTATATTACTACACTTCCACCTTTAGCTAATAGCAACAATCCATATTTTCTTTTTATTGCTGGAGCTATTGCAATTTGCGCTATGATTCTCCCTGGCATATCTGGTTCTTTTATCTTATTAATTCTAGGGGCGTATAAAACACTAAGTGATGCCATACACGATTATAACTTTAAGAATATTTTTATTTTTATAGGGGGCGCCATTTTAGGGTTATTAAGTTTTAGCAGGGTACTAAAATGGCTTTTTAAAAATTATGAAAATACCACATTAGCTGTTCTTACGGGTTTTATTATTGGGTCTTTAAATGTAATTTGGCCATGGAAACAAACATTATTAGTGTTTTCAAAGAAAGCTGGAAAAGAAATTCCTCTTACTGAAATTACCGATTTAGGTTCACTTTCTGTTTATCAAAAAAGCATTCAAAATTATGAAAGTTATAATGTTATACTTGAAAAAAGCATAAGTCCATTTACCTATTCTAAAATAAATAATGACATTGAATCACAGTTTGTTTTTGCTATATTGTTTATGACTTTTGGGTTTTTAACAGTTCTTTTATTAGAATTATTTGCTGATAAAAAACCAATTAATGGCTAATGAACGTAACATATCTGACAAAATCTGGCTAGTATTAAAAGGACTTGCAATGGGCAGTGCTAATAAAGTTCCTGGAGTTTCTGGTGGCATAGTAGCTTTTGTCGCAGGATTCTATGAGGAATTTATTTATTCGCTTCAGAAAATTAATAGAAAAGCTTTTTTATTATTATTTAATAGAAGTTTAAAATCTTTTTTAGAATATACCAATGCTCAGTTTTTAGGACTTTTATTTTCAGGAATGATCATTAGTTATTTTAGCATTTCTAAAGTACTCGATTACCTGTTGATAAACTACGAACTTTACGTTTGGAGCACCTTCTTCGGAATGATCATTGGTTCACTTTATTACATCGCTAAGGATTTCGGTGAATGGAATCGAAAATTTATTTTATTCCTATTGGTAGGGATTAGTATTGGTATTAGTATCAGTTTTTTAGAGCCTGCAAAAGAAAATAACAATCTTTTATTTGTTTTTCTATGTGGTATTATTGGAGTTTCTGGGATGACATTACCTGGTCTTTCAGGTTCATTTATATTAATTTTATTAGGAAATTACGTTTTACTCTTAGTCGATTCTGTAAATGCATTATATGATACAATTTTCGATATTTTTCTAGGTGACTTTAGTTTTATAGACAACCAAAATAGACTTCATTTATTAAAAGTATTGATAGTATTTTCAATAGGTTCTATTGTAGGTTTGGTATCGCTTTCTAATGTATTGTCTTATTTATTAAAATATTATAAAAAACCAACAAATTCTGTAATTATTGGTTTTATAGCTGGTTCTTTAGGAGTAGTTTGGCCATGGAAAACTAAAGTATTAGAAAAAGACGCTTTAGGAACTATCATTTATGACGATAATGGAAGAGAAATAATTATAAGCTATCAACGATACTTCCCTTCAGAATTTACTCCCGAAGTAATGTTCGCAATTATGTATATTGGTATAGGAATTTTAATTTTACTTCTTTTAGACGGCTATCACAAAATAAAACTAACATCAAATGGCTAAATATGGATTGATTGGTTATAATATAGGATATTCTTTTTCTAAAACATTTTTCAATTTTAAATTTGAAAAAGAAAACAGAAATGATAGTTATGAAAACTTTGACATACCGGTACTAGGTAAAATATCAGAAATATTAGAAAATAATCCTGACTTAAAGGGTTTGAATGTCACTATCCCGTATAAAAAAAGCATCATTCAATTATTGGATAAAGTGGATAAAGAAGCACTCCAAATTGGTGCAGTAAATACCATAAAAATAAATAAGGACGGTACACTTGAGGGCTATAATACTGATCATTACGGCTTTTCAAAAGCTTTAATGGAGTTTTTTCCATTAAAAGAAAAAAAAGCACTAGTTCTTGGTACTGGTGGAGCAAGTAAAGCTGTTAAATATGTTCTACAAATAATGAATTTTGAGGTCACACAAGTTTCTAGAACTAAAACTGAAAATAATATAACATATAGCGACTTAGATAGAGATGTTATAAAACAAAACTATTTAATTGTAAATTGTACACCTCTTGGAACCTTCCCAAAAATTGAAGAGTTTCCAGATATTCCATATGAATATTTAACAAAAGATCATTTGGCTTTTGACCTAACTTATAATCCACGAGAAACTAAATTCATGAAATTAAGCAAAGAACGTGGCGCTAGAAAAAGTAATGGATTAAAAATGTTAGAATATCAGGCAAAAAAAGCTTGGTCTATTTGGATATCATAAATAATTCTCAAAATCACTTAAATAACCAATCCTTTCTTTGCTATTTAATCAGTAGTTAGTATCTTAACAAAATAATTAATCATTCAGAACATATCTGAGTGTGTATGAACTTTAACATTGAAAAAAATGTCAGAAAAAGAAATTAAAATTGAAAATAAAATTTCGGAAACACAAATTTCAGAAATTACAAATCCAGTTAAAGGAGAGTCGAAAGAAGAAAATCAAAATAATAAAGATTCTGAAACGACTGATAAAGAAAAAGTAGAGGAACAAATAGAAAATACACCTGAAATTAAAGAAGAAGTACCTGTTTCTAAAAAGAAGAAAAAAAAAGCAGTTATAACTAAAGAAAAGATAGAGCTAACATCTGAAATTAAAAAAGAAAAAAATAATAAGCTTGAAACAGAAAAAACAGCAGAGTTATCTAAAGATGAAATTGAAATTAACGTTGAAGAGCCAGAAAAAGATTATACACTATTAACTGATGAGGAATTAATATCAGAGTTAAAAGCGATTATTAAAAATAAGCCTGTTCAAGAAATTAAGTCAATTGTTGAAATCATTAAAACAGAATTTAATTCTAAATTTAATGATGAATTAGAACTAAATAAAAAAACATTTTTAGCGGAAGGTGGAAATATTATAGATTTTTATTACACAACACCAATTAAAAAAGCATTTGACACTGTTTATTATAACTATAAAGATAAACGAAGTAATTATTATAAAAATCTACTTAATGATCAAAAAACAAATCTTTTCAAAAGAGAAGAGTTAATTGAAGAATTAAAGGGGCTTTTTAACGCTAAAGAGAACACCAGTACTATTTACAAACGTTTTAGAGATATCCAAGAAAGATGGTTTGACGCAGGATCAATACCTCGTGATAAAAATAATACGGTATGGAATAATTATCACCATCATGTAGAAAATTTTTATAACATTCTTCACCTTGATAGAGAGTTTAGAGATCGTAATTTTAAACAAAATCTTGAACAAAAGTTAAGAATAATTGGAAGAGCAGAAGAACTTACAAATGAAGAAGACAATAATTTAGCATTTCGTGAATTACAAATGCTTCATAAAATGTGGAAAGAAGAAATTGGACCTGTAGCAAAAGAATTTAGTGATAATATTTGGGATAAATTTAGTGCTGCCACCAAAATAATTCATGACAAACGTAATGAGTATATAGAAGAATTAGAAAAGAAAGCGGAAGAAAATGTTGCTTTAAAGAAAACGTTAATAATTGAAATTAATAACTTAACCGAGACTGCTAAAAACAAAGGACACCAAGCTTGGCAAAACACAATTAAAAAAGTTCAAGAATTAAGAGATCAGTTCTTTGAATCTGGAAAAGTTCCACGTTCAAAAAACAAAGAGATTTGGGATTTATTTAAAGAAGCAACCAGAAACTTTAATAAAGAGAAAAATGCTTTTTACAAAGGACAAAAGAAAGAGCAATTTGATAATCTAGCTAAGAAGAGAGAATTAATAAAAATAGCTAAAGATAATAAAGATGGTGAGGATTTTGAAAAATTAACTCCATTAATGAAAAAGATTCAAAGTGATTGGAAAGACATTGGTCACGTTCCAAGAAAGGATAGTGATAAGATTTGGAAAGAATTTAAAGCAGTTTGCAACTACTATTTTGATCGTTTACATTCACAAAAAGATGAGGCAAATAAAGAAGAATTTGCAAATTATGATGCTAAAAAAGCATTCTTAGAAACTTTAGAAAAAATTAATTTAGAGGGGGATCATAAAAAAGATATTGCGATTATTACTGGTAAAATTGCAGCGTGGAAAAAACTTGGAAGAGTCCCTTTTAATAAAAGAAATATTGAACAGAAATTTAATAAAAAATTAAATGAACTTTTTGAAAGATTAGATTTAGATAAAAAACAAACGGAACTCATCAAATTTGAAAATAAATTAAACTTGATAGCTTCTGATGAAGATGAAAGAAAACTAAAGAATGAAGAATTCTTTATATCTAAAAAAGTAGTTGAAGTAAAAGATGAAATAAGGCAATTAGAAAATAACTTATTATTTTTCAAACATGTTAAAGATGATAATCCTCTAGTGAAAGAAGTTCACAATAACATCGATAGACAAAAAGAGCAATTAGAAACTTGGATTGAAAAACTTAAAAAAATTAGAAGTATCCGTAAAGGAGAATAAAAATAAATAATTTTATAGAAAAGGTGTTGAATTTAAATTTAACACCTTTCTTAGATTATTTTTTTTTTGCTTGCTCCCAATATATATCCATTTCAGCTAAGCTCATATCTTTAACAGATTTATTTAACTCATTGGCCATTTTTTCAATAAACTGAAATCGCTTAATAAATTTTTTATTGGTTCATTCTAAAGCATTTTCAGGATTTATCTTTAGAAAGCGAGCGTAATTGATCATAGAAAACAAAACATCACCAAATTCCGCTTCCATTTTATCATAGTTGTTATCTGAAATTTCGTGTTGTAATTCCTCTAATTCCTCTTGAACTTTTTCAAAAACTTGCTCTGGTTTTTCCCAATCAAAACCAACACCAGCAACTTTCTCTTGAATTCGACTTGCTTTTACTAATGAAGGGAGCGATTTAGGAACTCCTTCCAAAACACTAGATTTTCCTTCTTTCAATTTTAAAGCCTCCCAATTCTGTTTTACTTCTTCTTCATTTGTAATTTTTACATCACCATAGATATGAGGATGCCGAGAGATTAATTTATCACAAATAGCATTAGCAACATCTCCAATATCAAAGTTTTTAGTTTCACTTCCAATTTTTGCGTAAAAAACAATGTGTAACAATAAGTCACCTAATTCGTTTTTCACTTCTTCTAAATTATTATCTAATATAGCATCACCTAATTCATAGGTCTCTTCTATGGTTAAATGACGTAAAGATTGTAGCGTTTGCTTTTTATCCCAAGGACACTGGTTTCTCAACTCATCCATTATAGTAAGTAATCGATTTATGGCGAGAAGCTGTTCCTTTCTGTGATTCATAATTATTCTTCTTCGCTGTTTGCTTCGGAAGCTTCAGTTGACTCTTTTTTAAAATTGGTAACTCCATGTTTAGTGAGAAGGTTATACCACTGTACCACTTTTTTTATATCACTTGGGTATACCCTATCTTCATCATAATCAGGTAAAATTCCGAAAAAGTACTCTTCTAATTCATCCCTTGTAGATTTATGACTAATAGCTTCTCCTCCGTTTTCTTTATTAGAAATCTTAATAAAAACTTCACTTAAAGGTAATTCTTCTGTTAAAGTATATATTGCAATTTCAGAAAGGATACTTACATTTTGTTTAGCATTAACACTAATTTTTTTACCATCGACTAATGATGTGGCTAAAAATCCGCTTCTTGTTTGATTTTCGAGTTGATAAAGTCCCGGTTTACCTGAAATAGTTAATATTTTTTCTAAGGTCATAATTTAATAATGTTATATATATTTTAAATAGGTCAGCAAATATCTTTGGTAAATATTACTTTTCCAAATGTGTTAGCGTTTCTTTTTCATGTCAGGAAAACGCATGCGATAATCTACTTTTATTTTTCCTTTAGATATATTTGAAAGCTTGCTCTTAATTAATCGTTTTTTTAATGAAGAAAGTTTATCTGTAAATAAAACACCTTCTATATGATCATATTCGTGTTGAATAATTCGTGCAACTATTCCATCAAATTCCTTTATATGTTTTTTGAAATTTTTATCTAGGTATTCAATTTTTATAGTGTCATTTCGAAAAACATCCTCTCTAATATCAGGTATACTCAAACAACCTTCACTAAAAGCCCATTCATCTCCAGTTTCGGTAATTATTTTTGGATTGATAAAGACTTCTTTGAAGGTACTTAAGAATGCTCTTTCCTTTTCTGTTAGTTCTTCATCTTCTTCAAAAGGAGTGGCATCCACAATAAAAATACGAATTGAAAGACCAACTTGAGGTGCAGCTAATCCAATTCCTCTTGCATCGTACATAGTTTCAAACATATTTTCTAACAATACATCTAAATTTGGGTAGTCCTTAGTAATCTCTTTTCCTGTTTTTCTTAAAACAGGATCTCCGTAGGCAATTATTGGTAATATCATTTTTTATTATATAAATAATCTTGCAAAATAATCGTAGCACTAATCTCATCAATTAATGCTTTATTTTGACGTTGTTTTTTATTTAATCCACTATCTATCATTGTTTTAAATGCTATTTTACTGGTAAATCTTTCATCCATCCTATCCATTTTTATTGTAGAAAACAATTCTGAAAACTTCTGAATGAACTTTTTAATTTCCCCTTCAACTTTTGAATGAGTGCCATCTTTTTGTTTTGGCTCCCCAATAATAACAAGCTCCACATTCTCGTCAATAAAATATTTTTTTAAAAAAGGAATCAACTTTTCTGTTGGAACAGTAGTCAATCCTGACGCTATTAATTGCAACTCATCAGTGACTGCAATTCCAGTTCTTTTAGTTCCGTAATCAATTGCTAATAAACGTGCCATATTTTAGACAAAAATAAGGGATTAATTAAAAGTGACTTCTATCTTTGTTAAATTATTAAATAAATATGATACAATTACAAAAAATTATAGAAAAAGTGTGGAACGACAGGTCCTTACTAACTGATTACACACACATTAATGCAATTCGTGAGGTTATTAGCTTATTAGATGAAGGCAAACTTCGGTGTGCAGAACCTATAAATTCTGACTGGCAAGTAAACGAATGGGTAAAAAAAGCGGTAGTTTTATATTTTCCTATTCAAAAAATGGAAGTTTTAGAAGCAGGTATATTTGAATATCATGATAAAATTCCTTTAAAAAGGGGTTATCAAGAAAAAGGAATTCGAGTAGTTCCTCACGCAGTAGCAAGATATGGAGCTTATATTTCTAAAGGAGTTATTTTAATGCCAAGCTATGTAAACATTGGCGCTTATGTTGATGAGGGAACGATGGTAGATACTTGGGCAACAGTAGGGAGTTGTGCACAGATTGGTAAAAATGTTCATTTAAGTGGTGGCGTTGGTATTGGAGGAGTTTTAGAACCACTTCAAGCTGCACCAGTAATAATTGAAGACAATGCCTTTATAGGTTCTCGTTGTATTGTGGTTGAAGGAGTTAAAGTAGAAAAAGAAGCAGTATTAGGAGCTAATGTTGTTTTAACAGCATCGACTAAAATTATAGATGTTACCCAGTCAAACCCCATTGAAACTAAAGGTATGATACCAGCACGATCAGTAGTTATACCTGGAAGCTATACTAAAACGTTTCCAGCTGGAGATTTTCAAGTCCCTTGTGCTTTAATTATTGGTAAAAGAAAAGAAAGCACCAATAAAAAAACTTCTTTAAATGATGCACTTAGAACCTATGATGTTGCCGTTTAAATTAGCTTAAAAAATAAAAAATGTTTTATCTTTCTAATCGGTAAAAGATCCTTATTTAATTGATGAAAATACTTGTAATACAGCAAAAAATGATTGGTGATGTGTTGGTGAGCACATTGTTATGCAATAATCTAAGAAAAGCGTATCCCAACGCCCAAATAGATTATATGGTATACAAAAGCACACTTCCTGTTTTACAAGGCAATAACAGTATTAATAATTTTATATTATTCGAAAAGAAACACCGTAAAAGTAAAATAGCGTTCTTTAAATTAATTTTTGATGTTCGGAAAGAAAAATATGACCTTATTATTGATGCTTATTCAAAATTAGAAAGTTGGCTGACAGTTCTTTTTTCAAATGCAACTACAAAAATTTCTTATAAAAAATTTGGCAGAACATTTTTATATACTCATAATGTACCAGTCTCCGACGAGCCAAAATCTAGTATTGGATTAGTAATAGAAAGAAGACTTTCTCTATTAGACCCTTTAAATTTAGAAATTGAATTTGATGTTGTACCTCGTCTTGTTGTTACAGATAACGAAAGAAAAAAGGCATCGGAATTATTTAATCATCATCACCTAGATCAAGCAAAAAAGACAGTGATGATATCAATTATTGGGAGTAGTGCTAATAAAACATATCCCTTAGAATATATGTCTAAGATTGTTGATATTGTTTCAAAAAAAATTAATGCTAATATTCTTTTTAATTATATTCCAAATCAGTTAGAATTAGCACAAAAAGTATATGAGAATTGTACAGAAAAAACTAAAAAAAATATCTTTTTTAATTTATTAGGGAAAGACTTAAGAGAGTTTATTATTATCATGAATTCTTGTGATTTAATTATTGGTAATGATGGTGGCGCAATTAATATGGCTAAAGCACTAAACAAACCTTCCTTTATTATTTTTTCACCTTGGATAGAAAAACAAATGTGGTCTACTTTTGAAGATGGAAAGCTTCATGACTCTGTACATTTACTAGATTATCAACCTGACTTAATTGAAGAAAAAACTAAAAAACAATTAAAAGATAATTCAATAGCGTTGTATCAAAATTTAAAACCTTCGTATTTCAAATCTAAATTATCATTGTTTATCGATAATAATTTAGCGAATAAGAATGTAAAAACAACATCTACTAATTTCAATAAATTATTTACTCAACATAAATTTTTTCCTTTATCAGGAGTAATAATTACTTATAATGAAGAAGAACATCTTGAAAAATGTTTAGCGTCTTTAGTTGATGTTTGTGATGAGATTATTGTAGTTGATTCTTTCTCTACCGATAAAACTAAAGAAATTTGTCAAAACTATAACGTAAGTTTTATCCAACATAAGTTTGAAGGTTATATTGAACAAAAGAATTTTGCCATACAACAAGCTAAACATAATTATATCCTATCATTAGATGGTGATGAAGCATTATCTGACGAACTTAAAGAATCTATTTTAGAGATAAAAACACATTGGGATCATGATGGATTTTATACAAGTAGGTTAAATAATTATTGTGGACAATGGATAAAACATTCAGATTGGTATCCAGATAAAAAACTTAGATTATTTAAAAAAGGAAGCGGAGAATGGAAAGGTATCAATCCGCATGATAGCTATCGATTAAAAAATGGTAAAAAGAAGGGAGTATTGGCTGGAGATCTTTACCATTGGATTTATAGAGATTATGACGAACACAAAGAAAAAGTTGAGAATTTTTCGAGCATTGCATCAAAAGCATATTTTAAATTAGGAATAAAATCTACCTACTTTAAAATAATTTTCAGACCCTCCTGGGCTTTTTTTAAATCCTATTTTTTAAGGCTGGGTATACTTGATGGCAAAAATGGCTATAGGATTTCTAAGCAATCATTTATTGTAACTTTTTTAAAATATCAAAAACTATACAAACTTTGGCATCAGAAATAAATTAAAAATTCCTATATCTCTTTTTCCAAAAAAAAACCTTTCTTTTAATAGCATTTTTTCTATGGTATTTTTTTTGAAATTTTTCTGTTAATGACCACATTTTATTAAAAATCTCCTCCTCACTTTCACTTACCAACTTTGCATATTCGTTAGACATTAGCGCTACCATATCTTTTCTAGAAGTAAGTTTTGAAAAATTATTCATGCGATCTTCAAAACTCATAGTATGAAAATTCATGCGATTTAAATCAACTAAATAAAAGTCATACTTACCCGTATTTTCATCTTTTTTAATCAATGTATTTCCTGGTGAATGATCTAAAAAATTGACTCCTTTTTCATGAAGATCGAAGGTGAAACGTGTAAATTCTCGTAATATGGTATCGTAATCAGGATAATTTAAGTCTGTCGTTAACTCTCTATATGTTAAGTCATAGCTTATTTGCTCGCTTACATAAAAACTTTTATGCAATAATTTTAAATCACTATATTCAAAATAAGCAAATGGCTTTGGGGTTCTTATACCCTTATTAATTAAATCATTCGCATATTCAAAAGAACGATTAGCTTTTGATTTTCTGAAAAAAGAATAGGCAATTCTATTTATTAAATGTGGAACTTTAAAAGATTTTATATTTAAATCAAGATCTTGAATCGTCACATTTTTAATGGTATTTCGTTCTCCTTCTCCTCCATAAAAATCGTCAAAGTTTCTTACCACATCTGCTATTATTTTAATAGAAGCAAGATCTTGATCTTCACAAAAAACTTTATGCTCTTTATATTTCATTTATATTGATAAAAAGTAAAAATATAGTATATTAACTTTAAATTAAAATTTAGATATTCATACCGAATATTGTAGTTTCGCAAATATAAAGGTTCAATAATTAATGTTAATAGATTCAAGTACTTTTAATTACTCAATTTAATGATAATTCAATCAAACACTATTTATGTTTTACATAAAAATGGTGCTAACAGTCATTACACAGCATTAAATCATTTGCTTATAAATAATGACATAGCTCTTAAATACAGAGAGTTTTCAGTGTTTAGTAATTTATTTAAATCGATTTTCTCCTTAAATGGAACATTATTCAAGAAACAACTCATCAATTTTGGTTTTATTTTCAACCTGTTATGTAGTAAAAACAAAAAAATAGTTTTAGGGATAGCCCCTTTTGACTCAAAACTTACTTCAATCTTAGTTATTTTAAAGAATCATCAGGTTTTTTATCATACCTCATGGACACATTGGGATAAAAGTTTTCATCCCAAACAAAAAAACAATACTTCAAAAACTTATAAAATCTGGCGTCAATTTCTTGAAGAAAAATGCAAACATATCTTTACGGTAACTAAGCAAAGTAAAAATCAATTATTAACTAATTATAACTTACATAATAAGAAAATAAGTGTTGTTTACCATGCATTAGATTCTATGTTTGAAACTGAATTTACAACAAATAAAAAACCGCTTAGTTTTATTTATTTTGGACGATTAGTGCCCCAAAAAGGACTTGAGGAAGTACTTGATTTTTTTTCTAAGCAAAACAAAGCTAAACTAACTATTATTGGTGACGGAAAAGAAAAAAAACTTGTAAAATCTAAAGCTGAACAATATGATACTATTGAGTTCCTACCCTTCACTTCTAATAAGCAGAAACTTGTGCAACTATTAAGTTCACAAGAATACTTAGTTTTAAATTCAAAACGAAATAGTAAGTGGGAAGAACTCTTTGGCTTAGCTATTATAGAATCTATGGCACAAGGTGTTATACCAATTGCAACTAATCATTCTGGTCCCAAAGAAATTATTACAAAAGATGTAGGTTTTTTATGTGATGAAGGTGATATTACCACTGTTATTTCAGAGAGGATTAAAATTAATTATTTTGATAAAAACATGTCTGATAAAGCTAAAGAAAAGGCAAAATATTATCGTGAAGAATCAATTGCTCAAAGATGGCAAATAATTTTAAACTAATATGTTAGACGTCAGTTGCATTATTATTAATTACAATACTTCTAAATATACCTATGAGGCGGTAGTCTCTTTGTTAGATACGCATAATAATACTATTAAATTTGAAATCATTGTTGTCGATAATGCATCAAAAGAAGAAGATTACTTATCTTTAAAATCAAATTTAAACAAGCTTAATAAAAATAATTTAAAATTAATTAGAAGTACAATAAATACCGGGTTTGGTGGCGGAAATATGCTTGGGGTAGCGAATGCCTCTCCAACTAAATACTATGCTTTTATAAATAATGATACCTTGCAAGTGAGTGATAATTGTCTAAAGCATTTAAAGGATTTTATGGAAACAGAGTCAGATGCTGGATTGTGCTCGCCACAGATGTTAGATGAACACAAAAACTTCAGGGTAACTATAGACCATTTTTCTTCCTTACAACGCGAAATTTTAAGGCGTCCATTACTAGAAACATTATTCCCTAAAACTTATCTTAACAGAAAAATAGAATATACAGAACCTACCAAAGTACATTATGTTCAAGGATCGTTTATGTTTATTGGTTCTAGTGACTTTCATGACATTGGAGGTTTTGATACCAACCTATTTTTATTTTATGAAGAATCTGATATTTCGAGACGTTTATTAAAACAAAAACATAAATACACCTACCTGATTCCCTCGCTAAAATATATTCATTACAAGAGTGCAAGTATTAAAAAAAGTATTGAAATTAAAATAGAACAAAAAATTTCATTGCTCTATTATACAAAAAAACATTATGGATGGTGGCATTGGAAAATATTGAATCTTTATTATATCAAAAGATACTTTTTTACATCCATATTTAAACCAAAATATTGGAAGCTTTTTGTAATTCTTTTATCGGGCGCACCATTATCAAAATCAATAAAAGAAAAATAAAATTTATTATTTCTGAGTTAACCATGTTGTAAAATAAACCATCCTAACTAATCAAACACAGTTGATAAAATAATAAAAAAACAGAATATTATTAAATGATTTAATATTAAAATACCATTATATAATGATAAAAATAGCATTAATTGAAGTTGGAGCAATGCATGATGAATGTTTATATAGTCAAATTCAATTTTTAAAACATAAAAATCATAAAGTTACTTTATTTTGTCATGCTGATTTAGAACCAAGAATTAAAGATTTCCCTGATCTTTCAAAAATTATATATTTAGATTTAAGTAGTAAAATAAAAAAATATTACGCTTGGTATAAAATCCGAAAATATCTTAAAGATAAAAATTTCTCAAAAGTTATTTTTAATAGCGCAGAAAGAAATATATTAAAACTTATTTATTTTTTACCTACAAAAATAGAGTGTATTGGAACCATTCACAATGCAGATAAACTCATTAAACAAGATTATCAAAAAAAAATATCTAAGCGCTTAAAAAAATATTTAGCATTAAATGATTTTATAAAAGACAATGTTCAAAAAGAAAAATTAACAACCAACAAAATTGCATCTTACTATCCAATTTTCTTTCCAGAAATTAAAAGAAGCTTGGTAAAACCCAAAAAAGAAATATGGATTACGATACCTGGGGGGTTTGATTTTAATAAAAGAGATTATACTATTTTAAAAAGATGGAAAATCACAAAGGATATTAAAATTATTTTTTTAGGAAACTATAATAATGTAAAAGCAAGAAAATTTATAAATAATTTAAAATCACATCCATCATTTTCAAGTTTTATATTTTTTGACAATTACATTTCTAATGAATTATTCCATGATTATATAATGCAGTCAGACTTTATTCTGCCATTAATTCATCCGAATGTCCCATACTATAATCTTTACTTAAAATACAAAATATCAGGTAGTTACAATTTAGCATTTGCATATAAAATTCCATTATTAATTGAACAATCCTTCTCTGAAGTTATGGACTTTCAAGAAAATAGTATTTTTTATAATTATAAAAAAATAAATAACATCTTCAATTTGATAAATAAAAATTCCAAAGAGTTTTATCAGAATCCAAAATGGAAATTTGAATATCAAAAAGAAAAATATTTAAGTTTTGTCTTAGATTCCCAAATTCAGTTTTGATTTTTTCAAACAAGAAATCATATTTAACTTAATGCATTCAACAATAAAAAAATATCAATCCAACAATTAGTATTTGGGGTATTAGTTGTGATTAAACTATTGATGCGATATTAAAAAAATAACCTTAAACTTATCTTTATTGATACAAATCATAATCCTTAACGCCAAAAATAAAATATAAAGAGTTATTTTTACAGAGAATTAGAAACCGACTTTTAATATGCAAACTGAAATAAACAATTGCCTAAATATTCTTAAAAAAGGAGGTATTATTCTTTACCCAACCGATACCGTTTGGGGAATAGGATGTGACGCAACGAATTATGAAGCAGTCGAAAGAATATTTCAGTTAAAAAAAAGAGCGAACAACAAATCTATGATTTGTTTAGTGAAAGATTTTAAAATGCTCAATCAATATATTGAGGAAATTCCAGAGGTGACTTATGATATTATTAAGTATGCAGTCACTCCCACTACTATTATTTATGATCGCCCATTGCATGTTGCCGAAAATTTAATTGCAGAGGATAATTCCATCGCAATTAGAGTTGTTAGAGATGGTTTTGTTGGTCAATTAATTAAAAAGTTCAAAAAACCTATTGTTTCCACTTCTGCAAACTTAAGTGGTAAAGCAGCTCCTAATAATTTTCAAGAAATAAATAAAAAAATATTAGAAGGGGTAGGTCATGTAGTTAATTTGGGCCAGAAAGGAAACTCTAACAAACCGTCATCAATTATAAAAATTACTACAACTGGTTCTGTAACAGTAATTCGAAAATAATTTATCTATTTCAATAAAACAACGTTTAGTGTCAAATTCAAATCACATAAAAGCTTTAGACAATCCAATTTTTAAGATGGTTTCAAAAGCATCATCACTATTAAAAATTGATAGTTATGTCATTGGTGGTTATGTGCGTGATTATATCATGGAACGAGGTAATGCTAAAGATATTGATATTGTAGCTATTGGTAGTGGAATCGATTTAGCACAAAAAGTATCCAGCCTATTAGCTACAAAACCTACTGTATCCGTTTTTAAAAACTATGGAACAGCAATGCTAAAAGCGGATCAGGTTGAATTAGAATTTGTGGGTGCAAGGAAAGAGTCTTATAAAGAAGATAGCAGAAATCCTGCTGTAGAAGAAGGAACGCTAGAGGATGATCAAAACCGCAGAGATTTTACCATTAATGCTATGGCTATTAGTTTAAATGACAATTCTTATGGTGAACTTTTAGATCCTTTTAATGGTATAGAGGATTTAAAAAATAAGATTATACGTACCCCTTTAGATCCAGACATTACATTTAGTGACGACCCTTTAAGAATGTTACGAGCAATTCGATTTGCTACTCAGCTTCAATTTAAAATTGAAGAAAAATCATTTGAATCTATCCTTAAAAATGCGGAGCGAATTAAAATAATTTCTACAGAACGGGTTGTAGATGAACTTCATAAAATAGTAGCTTCTCCAAAACCTTCTATTGGTTTTGCAATTTTAAACAAAGTAGATTTGCTGCATCATATATTACCCGAATTATCAAATTTAAAAGGCGTCGATACTATTGAAGGTCAACGCCATAAAGATAATTTTTGGCATACTTTAGAAGTAGTTGACAATATTGCTAAAAACACAGACAACATTTGGTTACGATGGGCAGCTCTTTTACATGATATTGGAAAAGCTCCTACTAAAAAGTTTGATGAAAAAGTAGGTTGGACTTTTCATGCTCACGAATTTGTAGGTTCTAAAATGGTCTATAAATTGTTTAAAAGATTAAAAATGCCCTTGAATGAAAAGATGAAATTTGTTCAAAAAATGGTATTTATGAGTTCTCGACCTATTGCAATAGCTTCGGATGTAACAGATAGTGCCATCCGAAGATTGGTTTTTGATGCCGGTGATTACATTGAAGATTTAATGACTTTATGTGAGGCAGATATTACTACAAAAAACCCTGTGAAATTTAAAAAATACCATCAAAATTTTAAAAAAGTTAGGAATAAAATTGTTGAAGTTGAAGAACGAGATCATATCAGGAATTTTCAACCACCAATTTCAGGCGAAGAAATTATAAAAACATTTCAGTTAAAACCTTCTCGTGAGATTGGAATCATAAAAGATGCAATCAAAGAAGCAATTTTAGAAGGTAAAATTCTAAATGAATATGAAGCTGCCAAAGTTTTTATGCTTCAAAAAGGAAAAGAATTAGGTTTAAAAACCGAATGAAATGTTAGCAGTAGTATTAGAATCTGAGCGCTTGTTAATTCGTCCTTTTCAATTAGGAGACGAACAGGCACTTTATGCATTGAATTCAAATCCAATTGTTCAAAAATACACAGGAGATACTTTGGTAAAATCAGTAGAACAAGCCAGAGATATTTTGCAAAACATTGTCCTTAAAGATTATAAGAAATACGGTTATGGAAGACTCGCCGTACTATATAAACCCGAAAACAAATTAATTGGTTTTACGGGAATTAAGTACCTGCCAGAAATGGGAGGCGAATCTGATTTAGGGTATCGATTTTTACCTGATTATTGGGGTCAAGGTATTGCTACTGAAACCTCAAAAATGTCCTTAAAATTTGCTTTTGAAAAACTAAAGCTTGAACGAATTTTTGGTTTTGCAGAACCAGAAAATAGTGCTTCTAAAAATGTTTTACTAAAAGTGGGTTTTAAGTTAGACAAAATTGATTATTATCCTGGTGAAGAAAACATTCCAGGAAAAAAAACTCTTCAATGGTATGTGTTAACAAAAAAAGAATATGCTAAAACGATTTAATAAGCTCGCTAAAATATCATTGATTTGCATCTATTTTATAATTATTGCGGGAGCAGTAGTTAGAATGACTGGCTCAGGAATGGGCTGTCCTGATTGGCCAAAGTGTTTTGGATACTACATACCCCCTACTGAAATATCTGAAATTCAATTTCAACCTAAACATCAATACAAATCAGGCCACGTAATTCAATATGAAGATGTTTTTTATTACGCAAAAGAGAATTTTACATCCGCTTTAAAATTAGACTTAAGCAATTGGAAAATCAACACACAACATAGTTATAATTCCTTCGATGTAAGCCATACTTGGATTGAGTATATTAATAGGTTATTGACCGCTTTTGCAGGCATTCCTATTTTAATACTATTAATTATATCACTAAGATTAAGGAAACCTAACAGACATCTAACCATCACCAGCATACTAGTCATACTTGGGATGGGATTTGAAGCATGGCTGGGTAAAACGGTAGTTGACTCTAATTTATCACCCTATAAAATAACAATACATATGATGGGCTCATTCATCATTATTGCATTATTGTTATATGCCATTTATCATTCCCAGCGTCAAAAAGTCATTACCTTTCCTCCAGTATTTAAATATGTTTTAATAAGTGCTGTTTTACTAACTTTTATTCAAGTATTTTTAGGTACACAGGTGCGGCAATTTATAGATGAACAGGTATTGAATTTTGGTTATAAAAAACAGTTATGGTTAGAAAATCCTAACCTACAATTTTATATACATCGAACATTATCCATACTGGTTATTTTAATCAATTCGAGCTTGTATATAATCAATAAAAAACTACAGCTAAATGAACCCTTGATAAATTACATCATGTTAGTGTTAGGCCTTGAAGTAATCACTGGAATTCTTATGTATTATTTAAACTTTCCTTTTGCAACGCAACCCTTACACTTAGTGTTATCAGCATTACTATTTGGATTGCAATTTTATTTAATATTAAAAACAACCATTCCAAAAGGAAAAAAATTAAATTAGTAACCAGCTCCAAAACTAGCTAAAAACCTAAAAAAATATTCATTATTCATGACACTTCTGTTTGCTTCAAGGGAATTGATTTAACTATATTTGTCAAATAATTTATAATTTATGATATATCGTTTTAGAGTTATATTGGATGCAAAAGAAGATGTTTTTCGAGATATTGAAATTAATTCAGAAAACACCTTAGAAGAATTTCATAATAGCATTACCCAAGCATTTGGTTTTGAAGGAAACGAAATGGCTTCTTTTTATGTTAGTAATGAACAATGGGAACAAGGTGAAGAAATTGCTTTATTTGATTTAAGCGAAGGAATGGACAGTATTCGAATTATGAATGAAACATCACTAGATGATGTTACTCATAAAGAACAGCCAAGACTTATATACGTTTATGATTTTTTAAGTATGTGGATGTTTTTGGTAGAATTAGCCGATGTTGCTGATCCCGATCCTGAACAAACATATCCAAATTTAATGTTTGCACATGGTATTTTACCAGATGAAGCTCCAGATAAAGAATTTAAAGCTGAAGGAGATGACGATGATAATGAAGATTATGATGATGACTTAGATCCTGAGGATTATGGTGATTTAGATTTTAATGAAAATTGGAACTAGAAACCTAAACAATACTATTTAAATACCAAAAACTAAATGATCAACTTATTCGGTGCACACATTAACTCCCTGTCTATTCATAGAGTTGGAAATAAAATTAATAATGAACCTATTTTCCTTTCTGATAATATTTATAAAGCAGATGATGAATTAACTCCTTTATTAAAAGAATATTTTCTGAAACCATTTAGAGAAAAAGAAGAAAATTATTTTCAATTTACACACGAATCAGATTTAGAGTTTCACGAATTATTTTCAATTACAACTAAAATATTTGATGAACCAAATAACATCCATGAGCAAAGTAAAATAATTACCAAATATTTATATGATCAATCACTTCATCCTCATATCAAAGCTGGTGAAGTTTATATCGTTCACTTTGAGAATGTCCAAATTGATAATGAAAAAGTAGATGCTATTGGAATTTTTAAATCAGAAATCAAACAAGATTTTCTTCAGTTTTCAGAAAATAAAAATCAGTTAGATATAAAGCTAGAACATGGTGTGAATCTCAATAAGCTAGATAAAGGCTGTTTAATTTTTAATATAAAAAAAGAAGACGGTTATAAAATTTTATCAATTGATAGCAACCGTTATGACACTCGTTATTGGTTGGAATCCTTTTTAGGAGTTAATGCCCTAGAAGATGATAACTTTCATACTAAAAAATATTTAAAATTTTGTCAGGATTTTGCTAAGGATGTAGTACTTCCAGCTGAAGACAAAAAAGAAGAAGTGCTTTTTATGAATCGTGCAGTTAATCATTTTGCAAAAAATGATGCTTTTCAAGAATCTCAGTTTATCAATGAAGTAATTAACAATCCAGACTTGGTGCCCGAATTTAAACATTATAAAACGGAACAAGCTCCAAAATACAAAATAGAAGACTTGACGGAATTTCCCATTGCAAATACTGCGGTAACTGCTGCTCGTAAAAAGATCAAAAATATAATTAATTTAGATACCAACATTCAAATAAAATTAGATTTTATAAATTCACATAGCGCAGATAAATTTGTAGAAAAAGGTTGGGATGAAGAAAAACAAATGTATTATTATTTGGTATACTTTAATAAGGAGCATAAAGCATAAAAATTGTTTCTAATAAATATATATTTATAGAATACCAATTCCGTAGTTTTGTAATTTATTAGCATTTTCTATGAAATTTAATATTGTTTCCGATTTCAAACCAACTGGAGATCAACCTCAAGCTATAAAGCAATTGGTTGCAGGAATTAATTCTGGAGAATTGCACCAGACACTTTTAGGAGTAACCGGTAGTGGTAAAACTTTTTCCATTGCAAATGTTATTGAACAAGTTGAAAAACCAACACTAATACTAGCTCATAATAAAACACTAGCTGCACAATTATACTCTGAGTTTAAACTGTTTTTTCCTGAAAATGCTGTAGAATATTTTGTTTCTTATTATGATTATTATCAGCCAGAAGCTTATATACCATCATCGGGCTTGTATATTGAAAAAGACCTCTCTATAAATGAAGAGATTGAAAAAATGCGATTGAGTACAACTTCTTCCTTACTTTCAGGAAGGCGAGATATTATAGTCATTGCTTCAGTTTCTTGTCTGTATGGTATTGGTAACCCTACTGAATTTCAAAAAAATATTATAAAGCTTCAAAAAGGACAAATTATTTCTCGCACTAAATTACTTCACAATTTAGTCCAAAGTTTGTATTCAAGAACGGAAGCTGATTTCCAACATGGAAATTTTCGAATTAAAGGAGATACCGTAGATGTTTATCCAAGTTATGCAGATGATGCTTTTAGAATTCATTTTTTTGGCGATGAAATTGAGGAAATTGAAGTGTTTGATGCTCAAACCAATGAGGTCGTTGAAAAATATGAATCCCTAAATATCTATCCTGCCAATATGTTTGTAACATCTCCAGATATATTGCAAGAAGCTATCATTGATATTCAAGATGACTTAACAAAACAACTTGCTTATTTTAGAGAAATAGGCAAACATCTAGAAGCAAAAAGATTAGAAGAACGTACCAATTTTGATTTGGAAATGATTCGAGAATTAGGCTATTGTAGTGGGATAGAAAATTATTCAAGGTATCTTGACAAACGATTACCAGGTACTAGACCATTTTGCCTTATCGATTTTTTTCCAGACGATTATTTAATGATTGTCGATGAAAGTCATGTGTCCATTCCACAAGTATCTGCTATGTATGGCGGAGATCGATCTAGGAAAGAAAACTTGGTTGAATATGGTTTTAGATTACCTGCTGCTATGGACAATCGCCCTTTAAAATTTGATGAATATGTAAGTATGCAAAATCAAGTAATCTATATAAGTGCAACCCCAGCAGATTATGAATTAGAGAAAAGCGGTGGTGTATATGTAGAACAAATAATACGACCAACAGGTCTATTAGACCCACCAATTGAAGTTCGTCCAAGCTTGAACCAGATAGATGATTTATTAGAAGAAATCCAATTAAAAGTTGAAAAGGATGAACGGGTTTTGGTTACAACCCTTACCAAAAGAATGGCGGAAGAACTTACCAAGTATATGTCAAGAATTGATATACGATGCAGGTATATACATAGTGATGTAGATACCTTAGAACGTGTTGAAATTATGCAAGACTTGCGTTTGGGTATATTTGACGTGTTGGTGGGTGTTAATTTATTAAGAGAAGGACTAGATTTACCTGAGGTATCCTTAGTCGCCATCTTAGATGCTGATAAAGAAGGTTTTTTACGTTCTGCAAGATCATTAACACAAACGGTAGGAAGGGCAGCACGTAATTTAAATGGAAAAGCTATTTTATATGCTGATAAAATCACAAAAAGTATGCAAGTTACTATGGATGCTACAGATTATCGCCGTAAAAAACAAATAGCTTATAATACCGAACATAATATTACACCTACAGCTATTAAAAAATCATTAGTAAATGCACTAACAAAATCAAAGAAAGATGCTTATACCTTTGATCATTTTGATAATTTAGCTACAGAATCTGAAAATGAATATTTAACAAAACCTCAGCTTGAAAAGAAAATTAGAGCAACTAGAAAGGCTATGGAGAAAGCTGCAAAAGAATTAGATTTTATGGCAGCTGCAAAAATGAGAGACGCTATTAAACGTTTCCAAAAAGAATTAGAAGTTTTAAAAAAATAAACCATGGCTCATCATCCAGATTCTAAAAGATTAAATAAGGCAATTAGTGATAGTGGTTTTTGTTCTAGGCGGCAAGCAGATAAACATATAGAACAAGGACTTGTTTCCGTAAATGATAAAATTGCTAAGCTAGGAGATCGTGCTATGCCAACCGATACCATTAAAATTAATAATCAACCTATTATAAAAAACGAGGAACTTGTTTACATCGCATTAAACAAACCTGTTGGAATCACTTGTACTACAGATAAAAGAATTGAAGGTAATGTAGTTGACTTCATTAAGCATAAAGAACGTATTTTCCACATTGGAAGATTAGATAAACCGAGTGAGGGTTTATTGTTAATGACCAATGATGGTGATATCGTGAATAAAATTTTAAGAGCAGGAAATGAACATGAAAAAGAATACATCGTTAAAGTTGATCGCAGAATTACAGATGAGTTTTTAAAAAGAATGAGTACTGGCGTTCCAATTTTAGATACCGTTACTAAAAAATGTGTTGTTGAAAAAGTAGGCCGTTATGTATTTAAAATTACTTTAATTCAAGGTTTAAACCGACAAATACGCCGAATGTGTGAACATTTGGGATATGAAGTAGTTAGTTTGAAACGCTTAAGAATAATGAATATTCATTTGAAGAATTTAGGAATAGGAGAATGGCGTGATTTAACAGAAAAGGAATTAAAAGACTTAAAAAATTCCTTAGGAGCTTCCTTAAATATTTCAGAAAAACAAAGAGGAAACTAATTTTCATAAAAATCCACGTACCGATTCAGCAATACGTGGCTTTCTAAATTATTTTATGATGTAGTTAATTAAAACTATGCTAATAATTCTTGAACTTTATCAGCAGCTTCTTGAAATTCAATAACACTGTGAACATCTAAACCACTTTCGTCAATTAATTTTTTAGCAATATCTGCATTTGTCCCTTCTAAACGAACAATGATTGGTATATTAATAGTCCCTATACTTTTATAGGCATCTATAATTCCTTGAGCAACTCGATCACAACGAACGATGCCTCCAAATATATTAACTAATATTGCTTTTACACTTGGATCTTTTAAAATCAAATTAAATGCAATTTCTACACGTTCTGCATCAGCAGTACCTCCAACATCTAGAAAGTTAGCAGGTTCTCCACCAGCTTGCTTTATTAAATCCATAGTAGCCATTGCCAATCCGGCTCCATTTACCATGCAACCTACATTACCATCTAGGTCTACATAACTTAATCCAACAGCTTTCGCCTCTACCTCAACTGGATTCTCTTCTCTTATATCTCTCAGAGCTTCATAGTCTTTATGGCGAAACAGTGCATTGTCATCTATAGATACTTTAGCATCTACAGCAATAACACGATCGTCACTTGTTTTTAAAACAGGGTTAATTTCAAATAAAGAAGAGTCAGATGCTACATAAGCCGTATACAGAGCAGACACAAATTTTGTCATTTCTTTGAAAGCCTTTCCACTTAAACCTAAATTGAAAGCTATTTTTCTTGCTTGAAATGGAAGTAATCCCATGGTAGGATCAATTTCTTCATTAAAAATAAGATGTGGTGTATTTTCAGCAACGGCTTCAATATCCATACCTCCTTCAGTAGAATACATAATCATATTTCTACCTGTAGCTCTATTCATAAGTACACTAATGTAAAATTCACTTGGCTCAGATGCACCAGGGTAATATACATCTTCAGTAACTAATACTTGACTTACTAATTTACCTTCGGCACTTGTTTGTGGTGTTATTAAATGCATTCCAATTATTTCACCTGCAATTTGAGAAACCTCATCTAAGTTTTTAGCTAGTTTAACACCACCACCTTTTCCACGTCCACCCGCGTGAATTTGTGCTTTTATAACGTGCCATCCAGTACCAGTATCTTCTGTTAATCTTTTTGCTGCAGCTATAGCTTCAGCAGGAGTTTGCGCAACAATTCCTCGTTGTATTTCAACACCAAAACTGTTTAACATTTCTTTTCCTTGATATTCGTGTAAATTCATAGTATGCTATTTTCCCGAATCATTCGGAGTTGATTTTTTAGATTGCAAAAATAACAAATGTTATGTTCATTTATTATTTAAAAGCATTGTTTATTATTATTTATAGTGATTTTATTAACAAAATTACATCGATAGAAAAGTTCTAGAAGTTATTAAACAAAATTGTGTGTTTTTATTAGCGAAATTTAATTTTAAGATAAGCCAGATATTTTTCCATTATTATCAATTAACATTCCCTCAGATGCTGGTATCGCTGGTAATCCAGGCATTCGCATCATGTTCCCTAATATTGGAATGATAAAGCCTGCTCCTGAGGCAAATTCAAATTCTCTTACCGTTACCTTAAATCCTGTTGGACGACCCGTTAGCCTGTCATTATCAGAAAAAGATTTTTGTGTTTTAGCCATACAAATTGCTAATTTATCCAATCCTAAATTTTCGATTTTACCAAGTTGTATCAACGCTTTTTTAGAATATTCTACTCCATCTGCCCCATAAATTTCTTTAGCAATAGTTTCTATTTTTTCTTTTACGGGTGCATTCCAATCGTATAATTGTTTGAATTTATTATTTCCATTTTCGATTTCATTTACCACAGCAGTCGCTAGTTCTTTCGTTCCTAATCCTCCATCAGCAAATCCTTTAGAAACTATTGCATTTACACCCATAGCCTTACATTTGTCTTTAACTAAGGTAACTTCCTCATCACTATCCGTAAAAAAGGAGTTAATCGCGACTACAGGATTCAATCCAAATTTTTTCATGTTCTCGATATGCTTTTCAAGGTTAACAAAACCTTTTTCAACACGCGATACATTGGCATCATTGTACTGTTCTTTGGTTGCACCTCCATGATGACGTAATGCTCTAATTGTAGCAACTAATACCACTGCTTTAGGTTTTAAACCTCCCGATACACATTTAATATCCAAGAATTTTTCAGCGCCTAAATCTGCTCCAAACCCTGCTTCTGTAACTACGTAATCACAAAAGGTCATTCCCATTTTAGTGGCAAGAATAGTATTAGTTCCTTGTGCAATATTTGCAAAAGGACCTCCATGAATAATTGCTGGATTTCCTTCTAAAGTTTGAACTAAATTAGGATTAATGGCATCTTTTAATAAAATCGCCATTGCATTTTCTGCTTTTAAATCTCTTGCATAAACAGGCTGTCTATCAAAAGTTTGGCCTACATAAATATTACCCAATCGATTTTTTAAATCTGAAAAATCTTTTGCCATGCAAAGTATTGCCATCACTTCAGAAGCTGGAGTAATATTAAACCCATCCTGTCTTGGAATACCATTAGCAGTGCCACCCAAGCCAATTGTGATATCACGTAAAGATCTATCGTTCATATCCATTACGCGTTTCCAAGCAATGGTTCTAGGATCTATTCCTAAACTTCTAGTTCGAGATTGAATGTTATTATCAAGCAGTGCAGATAATAAATTATTAGCTTTTTCAATAGCTGAAAAGTCTCCTGTAAAATGAAGGTTAATATCTTCCATTGGTACTACTTGAGAATACCCACCACCAGCTGCCCCACCTTTAATCCCGAATACAGGACCTAAAGACGGCTCTCTTAAAACCACGATGGCTTTTTTCCCTATTTTATTTAGGCCTTCCGTTAATCCTATAGAAACTGTTGTTTTACCTTCTCCTGCTGGAGTTGGTGTTAAAGCAGTAACCAAAATTAAATTACTTTTTGCAACTTTAACTTCATCTATTAACTCTATAGGAAGCTTTGCTTTATACTTACCATACATTTCTAAATCGTCTTCAGTGATATGAAGTTTACAAGCTATATCTCTGATATGCTCCATAGAATTAGCTTGTGCAATATCTATATCTGACAAAAATATTTTTTCTGGTACACTCATGTTATTTATAATTTATTTTTAAACGGTTACAAATGTAATGATTTTAGCAAATAGCATTTCAAACATTACTAGCTAGAACAATTAATCTTAAGTTTCTGTTTTATTATTGATTTTAACTAAGTCAATAAAAAAATGCTAAAACACTACATTTATGGAACAAGCTATGAAATTAGTTGAAAATTTAAATAAAATAGGTTATTAATTATTCCGTTAATAAATCATTGATAGTTTGATGAACTTTATCACTATTCCAACTAGCAGCTCCTACTTTTCGCATGACGATTTCCCCTTTTTTTGATATTAAATAAGTAGTTGGTAAAGACGCATATCCTAGCAAATTAGGTGGTTCTTCTAAGGGTCTAAAAACTGTTAAATCATAGCCTTTTTTGTCTAGGAATAAATTAATTTTTTCGGTTTGATCAGAAGTAACAAAATAAAAATCAATTTTATTTTTATAAACATCGAATAATTCTTGAAATTCAGGCATTTCAGCAACACAGGGCGGACACCACGTTGCCCAAAAGTTTATTAACATCACTTTCCCTTTTGATTCATTTAGGTTTAACGTATTCGATTTGAGGTCTGATAACTTCCAATCATAGTTTATTAAAACAGTTCTATCTTCTTTTTTAATTTCTGTAGGACTTAACGAAATTGTTTTTAGTAGAACCACTTGTATTGGCATTCTAGTTGCTGGTATGATCATCAAAATAATAAAAACAACAAATAATATAGAGCTCCAGTGTTTTTGTAAATACTTCATTGCCTAATTTTAAAATTATTAGTGGCAAATTAAACATTATCGATCAGAAAAAGCCTTGTATTATTTTATTATATTTTGTGATAAAAAGACTCGCGTAGCTATAAATAAACTTATTTTATTTAACTTCACAAAATGCAACGATAACTGAAGAGGAACTGAAATACTTTGCTTGACTTTACTTGGTCATATTTTAACTTTAAAACCTACCATTTTGTTATAATTATTTTAAATTTATCAATGTGAACTTTCATAAAAACAAAAAACTACAAACGATGAGTACACGAAGAAATTTTGTAAAGAAAACTGCTGCTTTAGGAGTAGGAATTGCTTTAGCACCACAGTTAACATTTGGAACTACGAATACCAAAAAAGAAAAATTGAATATTGGACTCATCGGTGTTGGTCTAAGAGGCACCAATCACTTAAATAATTTATTATCTAGAGATGATTGTAACATTATTGCCATTTGTGATATCGATCCAAAAAGAATTTCTATTGCTCAAGATTTAATTATAGGAAAAGTACAAAAAAAAGCAAAGGTTTTTGGAAAATACGATTATGATTATAGAAATCTTTTAGCACTTAAAGACATTGATACTGTCATCATTTCAACTCCTTGGTTATGGCATACAAAAATGGCTAAGGATTCTATGAAAGCAGGAAAGTATACGGGACTGGAAGTATCTGCTGCCAATACCATGGAAGAATGCTGGGACCTTGTAAATGTCCATGAAGAGACAGGTTCTCATTTAATGATTTTGGAAAATGTATGCTACCGAAGGGATATTTTAGCGGTATTGAACATGGTAAAACAAAATGTATATGGAGAATTACTACATTTTAGATGTGGGTATCAACATGACTTGCGATTTGTAAAATTTAATGACGGTAAAACAGCTTACGGAAAAGGAGCTGAATTTGGTGAAAAAGGAATATCGGAATCTGCCTGGCGTACCCAACATTCTCTTTTACGAAATGCCGATGTGTACCCTACTCATGGAATTGGACCTATTGCGGTAATGTGTGATATTAATAGAGGTAACCGTTTTGTATCGATGACTTCTCACGCTACAAAAGGTGTTGGGTTGAATAAATACATTAAAGATGTTGGCGGAAAAGACCATCCAAATACAAAACTTAAATTTAAACAAGGAGATATCATCACCTCAACAATTGATACTGCTAATGGAGAAACCATCATTGTAACGCACGACTGTAACTCCCCCCGCCCCTATTCACTCGGTTTTAGAGTTCAAGGAAGTGAAGGCTTATGGGAAGTAGATGGCAATCGTATTTATATTGAAGGGGAAGCTGAAAAACCACATCGGTGGGATGATGCAACTAAATGGTTAGAAGCATATGACCATCCACTTTGGAAAAAATTTGGAACGCATGCCGAAGGTGCTGGTCACGGAGGAATGGACTTTTTTGTGATTAATGCATTTGTAGAATCTGCAAAACAAAATATAGCACCACCCTTAGATGCTTATGATGCTGCAGCTTGGAGTGCCATTACTCCATTGTCTGAAGTTTCTATCGCAAACAATGGAGAACCGCAAGATTTTCCAGATTTTACCCGAGGAGATTGGGTAAAAAGAAAGCCTTACCAATGGATGAAGGATACCTACTAATTAGCATTTGATATAGATTAATTTAATGGCAATAGCTAAAAATTACCCAAAAACCATACACGTTTTAGCTCCAGCTAGAATTTGTCTGTTCGGTGACCACCAAGATTATTTGGGACTTCCGGTAATTGCTTGTGCTATAAATAGACAGATTATTCTTATTGGAGAACCCAATACGAAAAAGGAATTTATTTTCAACTTACCCGATATTAACTCCAAAAGAAGCTTTTCTATATATGAAAATTTTGAGAACCTTCGAGCCGGTGATTTTTTTGCTTCCACATTGCGAAGACTTAGAAAATATGGCTGTATTCCAAATATGGGCTACTCCATAACCGTTCAAGGCAATATTCCAGTAAACGCAGGAGTTTCAAGTTCTTCTGCAATTGTAGTTGCGTGGGTTCATTTTTTATTAAAAACCTTTGGTTGCGATCGAGAAATTACTCCTGAATTTATTTCTCAATTGGCCTACGAAGCCGAGGTATTAGAACACCATTCGCCAGGCGGAAAAATGGATCAATATACCATTGGTATTGGTAACATTGTTTTTATAGAAACAGGAAATCGTTTTAATTATGAGCTTATTGGTGAAAAATTAAATGGAATGGTATTGGGTGAATCTGGAATTGCAAAAGATACCATTGGTTTATTAAAAAGTTCAAAAACAAATGCTATCAAAGTGATACAAATCATCCAGGATAAAGAAGCTAAATTTGTACTAGAAAAAGCAAGCATAAAAGACCATAACAACTATAAAGCGTTATTGCCAGATGAGTTAAAACCTTATTTCTATGCTGCCATACAAAATCATATCATTACTCAAAAAGCGCTTAGGGCATTAAAAGAAACAACACTCAATTACCCGCTAATTGGCGACTTAATAAATCAACATCACCGCATATTGCGGGATGATTTAAAACTAACGGTTCCAAAAATAGATGCTATGGTTGATGCAGCGGTTGATGCAGGTGCCTATGGAGCAAAAATTATTGGCTCTGGCGGCGGCGGATGTATTTTAGCTTTATGCCCTATTCATTTACAAGACAAAATAAGTATTGCCATTAAAAAAGCTGGAGCAAAAGATGCCTATCCAGTTTGTGTAGCAAAAGGAACTGAAATGATAATAGATGGCTAAAAACTTAGTGATATTAGCAGCAGGAGCTTCCTCCAGGATGAAGAAATCTTTGGGTACCGAAAACCTTTCCGAAGAAGAGGTGATCAATGCCAATACCAGAAGTAAAGCGTTACTAGGTTTTGGAAAAAACAACCGACCTATTCTAGACTTCTTACTATTAAATGCTGAAAAAGCAGGCTATGAAAATATAATTATCATTATTAGTGAAAAAAGTGCCTTGTTTAAAGCCTATTATGGTGAAAAACAAAAAAACAATTCTTTTAATGGGCTATCTATTTCTTATGCCACGCAATACGTACCAAAAGACAGAGTAAAACCTTTTGGAACCGCAGATGCCCTTTTTCAAGCCTTAACGCAATTTCCAGAATTACAACATGAAGCATTTACGGTATGCAATAGCGATAATCTATATTCAGTAGCAGCATTACAAGCTTTATTAACTTGTAAAGACGCCAATGCCTTTATTAATTATGATCGGGATGCTTTGTTCTTTCCGATGGAAAAAATAGAACGTTTTGCATTAACCTTGGTCGATAATAATTCTCATTTGGAAGCTATTATTGAAAAGCCTTCTAAGGACAAAGTGAGTAATTATAAATATGCAAAAGGTAAATTTAGGGTTAGTATGAATGTATTTAAATTTACGGGGACTGAAATTTATTCTTTTTTAAAAAATTGCCCCATCGATCCCATCAGAGAGGAAAAAGAACTCCCTACCGCAGTCTTAAATATGATACATGAGTCCAGTTCTTATATAAAAGGAATTCCATTTGCAGAGCATGTGCCAGATTTAACTTCAAAAGAAGATATAACTATTATGAAGGATTATATAGCGAAGCATTATTGATTTTTAATTGATGGATATATTATAATTTTAATTATCTTTAGAATTCCTCCCCTATTAATTATTTGTTGTTTTTTATAATTATTAATAAACATCTGTTTATGGGTAAGAATCTTTATCATGTTAAATTAACTGAATTTGAACATCAGGGTCATCCTTGTTTTGGAGTTGGATTTAAGTTTGATACACCATAAAAGAACTTATTAAAAGCATTAAAGAGATTGCTTGGAGTGCTCGTAGAAAAATGTTTTATGTTTCAAAAAATAAATTAAGCCTGCATCAATTATATACTCAATTAAGTGAACGAGGTATTTATGTTGATTATTCACATTTAAAAATTTCATTTAAAACTAAAAAGAAAGCTTCTACAAAACGAACACCAAGAAGGATTAGTGATGAAAAAAAAGAGC